>BNJU01002224.1_pt1 | contig 132259 bp, 189 predicted proteins | sample 8539281 | NCBI WGS metagenome assembly BNJU01 (sample SAMD00202456, study PRJDB9452) | human saliva metagenome | isolation source: human saliva | place: Japan
TTTATCTCTAAAATTGACCGCACTTTTTAAGTCTATCCTATTTCAATTTTCGCTGCGCCACACAAACAATCTACGAGCCTATCTACGAGTATTACATTTGAGTGCTATCTTTCTTCAAATAAGAGACATTGATATTTTTCATTTTCTTCAATATATTGAATTAGCATTGGTTTTGCTGGAACTCTCTCGCCCTCATCATCAAACACCTGAATTTGTCCGCTATCCGTTTTATTACAGTGAAGGTACCATCACCAGATCAGTAGATTCCATTCTATCGACTTCATCTATATTTACTTGTTGTATATTGAAGAGGCTGAAAATGTCTCTATACAATATTTCAAAGCTTTTAAAGTATGTCTCATATGTTCATTAATAGGATCTATCTCACCTAAAGGACTCCTTCAGCAATATTTGCTTAAGAATGAGAGCGATACTGCTTTACATTATCCATCCCAATAAATCCATCTGCTCTTCTGAGATATTGAGATTTTTATATTCAGCACCTAATTTTGTAGACTTACATTTTAGGAGTTACAAAAAGTGATTTTTCTTTTCAATATCACTTTTTGTTGATAACCACCCATCATAGTAATCTTTCAGCTGGCCTTCATTCGCTGCTCCTTTTTGTATTTTATTTTCGTGATTACCTATGCAGCCCTTTTTCTGTTTTCTTTTCAAATGAATCGATTTGAATATCTATATATTTGTCTTTCCACATAACTCTATATTCTTCTTCAAGAGATACTCTATAATCAATAAACGGGTTATTTAAAAATCCTTAAAACCGTTCACTATTGACTTCTTCTAAAAAGCTTTTTATAAACACTACCAAGCCCATGAGTTTTCACTGCTATCTAATAAATAACCCTAGCATAGCTGACATGCTTTGGCTCATATAATCTAGAATCACCTCGACTTAACACATCAAAAATATTCAAAATCTCGTCCTAAAAATTATTTAGATTATACTTTAAAATAAATTCAAAGCTCTCATCTGAGCCACCACTTGACTCTACCTGAATTTCAGCCATTAAATTTTGCCTTTTTAATTTGGTCACTCAAGGCAATTCACTTGAAGGTTTTCCTTGTTCTTTTTGACATTTTCTTCATATACTGACACCACATTATCCAGATTATGATAAAGGTGCGGTGCGTAACGGATTATGATAGGCATACAATCCATGACAGGTGTCCCTCGTGTGTCGCAATATGAGCAGGGACCAGAATCGGGCGAAATGACTAAATCTGCTTGATGAATTAATGCAGCAAGTTGTTTTCAAACTGGTTTTCCTGAAGCATCAACCGGTTGAAAAGTCACAAAGTGCGGTAATTTTTCACCATTTCTAATTCGCGTTTTGCCGGCGAGCTGCAAAAATCACATTCACATTATGTTGATGAGCAATATTTCGCCACTTCCGCATAACGTTCACCAACCAATCTTTCTCAGCTTTTACTGGAGCAAGGAGAAATAATCAGATTTTTGCGCGTTGGATCAATGAACTGTTTGGCGTATTCTCGATCTGGATCAGAAATTGCTAATTGCCAGAAAGCATTTCTGCCGGTGGAACACCAAGATAATCTGCAAAAAGCCATAAAACCCATCTAGTACATGAGGCGTTTCGGATCTTGCACTCGACGATTCACAAACAACCACTGCCCTTCTCGAGAACGTTTTTTGCCAAACCCAATTTTATATTTCGCTTGAAGACCAAGAGAGATAATAGAAGCACGAAATGCCGTCTGCATATTCAAAAGCGCATCAAATTGATTGTTTTTCAAAAACATCCATAAATTCCACACGCCTTTCCAACGCTCTTTTATCGTAAGGAACCAATTCCACGCCTTCAATACCAGAAAGCAGACCCATTTCTGTTTTACCCACAATCCACGTTAATTTTGTTTGCGGCCAATGACGTTGAATATGTTGTACCACCGCAAGTGCATGGCAAACATCACCCACCGCAGACAAACGCAGTATACAGAGTGATTTAGGGGAAGAGGTAAAAAGTGGAGAATGGGACATTTGAATTCCTCGCGCATTTAATTTCCCGTCTATTTTAAAAGTAGAATGAGGGCATTTTCTATTATTCGGTTCAACTAAAAATGCTTGAATTCCAACAAGATAATCAATTCTTTCTTTTTAATCTCACGGAAAAACCAACAGAGCCTGCTTCATTTTTTGAATCGGCTTTTTGGGAAAGACAACAACGTATTACCGGTTCAGCTAAAGGACGCGGCACAACCTACTTCCTCAATACAAAAGATCTGTTTGGTGTAAACACTGCCCTTCGTCATTATTATCGCGGTGGTTTATGGGGAAAAATTCAACAAAAGATCGCTATCGTTTTTCAATCATTTGACTGAAACTACGCAGCGTGGCAGAATTTCAGCTTTTAAATCAACTCCATCAAGCTGGTGTAGCTGTACCTAAACCGATTGCTGCACGTGTTAAAAAAGGCAAATTAGGAATTTGCTACCAAGCGGATATCTTGATTGAAAAGATCGAAAATGCCCAAGATCTGACCGCACTTTTACAAACTCAGCAACTGTCGAATGATATCTGGCAAGCCATCGGCAAATTAATTCGCCAGTTACATGATTTGCAAATTTGCCATACGGATCTCAACGCTCATAATATTCTCGTTCAACAACTCGAAAATGAACAAAAATGTTGGCTCATTGATTTCGATAAGTGCGGTCAAAAATCAGGAGATTTTTGGAAACAAGGCAACCTGGAAAGATTACACCGCTCTTTTGTCAAAGAAGTCGGCAGAATGAATATTCAATTCAATGAAGAAAATTGGACTGAATTGTTGAAAGGATATAACGCCTAAAACGCATTAGAAAAAGGCAATAAAAAAGACCGCCTAATGCGATCTCTGAGAATGGTCCCCCCTACCGGACTTGAACCAGTGACCAAGCGATTATGAGTCGCCTGCTCTAACCGACTGAGCTAAGGGGAAAGTGCGGTTGATTATGAGAAATAATCATTTGAAGTCTATATACAAAAGGATGGTCGTTGGAAAATTGACCATCCTTTTTAGATTCATTATTGCAATAACGAAATATCCGCCACTTGTAAGAACAAGCCTTGTAACGTGTTTAAAATCGCTAAGCGGTTTTGGCGTAATGCTGGATCTTCAGCATTTACCATTACGTTATCAAAAAAGCTGTCTACTGGTGCGCGTAAGTTCGCTAATTTATCTAACACCGCTGTGTAATCACCCTTGCTGCGATAAGCGGTTGTACTTCAGTGCGTAATGCAGTACCGCTTCAGCAAGGGCTTTTTCTGCTGGCTCTACGCAAGCGGTCAAATTGATCTCGCCAATTGCAGCATCCGCTTTGGCTAAGATATTGCTTACACGTTTATTTGCTGCCGCTAACGCTTCCGCTGAATCTAAAGTACGGAAGTGTGAAACCGCACGTACACGAGCATCAAAATCAGCTGGACGAGTTGGACGACGCGCCAATACCGCTTGAATTACATCCACTGCAATGCCTTCATCTTGATACCATGCACGGAAACGACCAACATGAAGTCCACCACATCAGCAACCACGTTTTTGATTCGTGAGTTTATCACCGAAAAGTGCGGCTGATTTTTTTCACTAAATCTTCTAAATCTAGTGGTAAGTTTTTCTCTACGATAATACGTAATGCACCCTAATGCTGCACGACGCAATGCAAATGGGTCTGCAGCTGCCTTTGGTGCTGGCCGATACCGAAAGATACCCGTTAGGTGTCAAATTTATCCGCTAAAAGCGACCGCACTTGCACGAGTGATTTCGGGTAATTCATCCCCGCAAAGCGTGGCATATATTGTTCGTTTTAATGCTACTGCGACTTCTTCATCTTCACCATCATGACGAGCATAGTGCATCCCCATTACGCCTTGCGTATCGGTGAATTCAAATACCATGTTGGTCATCAAGTCACATTTTGACAGTAAACCCGGCACGTTTTGCTTTCGCTTCGTCTGCACCCGATTTGTTTTGCAATTTCGCCTGCAAGTTGTTCAATGCGGTCAGTTTTGTCTTTCAATGTACCCTAGTTGTTGTTGGAAACAACACTGTTTCTAAACGTGGTAAACGATCAACCAGTTTTTGTTTTAAGTCGGTTTTGAAGAAGAATTCCGCATCGGTTAAACGTGGGCGAACCACTTTTTCGTTACCTTCGATAATCGCGGTTGGATCTTCTGGGTTGATGTTCGATACAAAAATAAAGTGCGGTAATAATTTGCCGTTTTTATCATAAATCGGGAAATATTTTTGATCGCCTTTCATGGTGTAAACCAAGGCTTCCGCAGGCACGGCTAAGAAACGCTCTTCAAATTTTGCCGCTAAAACATTTGGATATTCCACCAATGAGGTCACTTCTTCAAGCAAGCTTTCTTCAATGTCAGCCACACCACCAAGTGCGGTCGCTTTTGCTTGAGATTTTGCAGAATTTCTGCTTTACGCTCGTTGAAATCGGCTACTACAGAACCTTTTTCACGCAATAATTGTGGATATTGGTCTGCATGTTGAATTTCAAATTCTTTCTCGCCTAAGAAACGGTGACCGCGAATGGTGCGAGCACTTGCCACACCTAAAATTTCGCCTTCAATTAACTCGTCACCTAACAACATAGTCACCGTGTGAACCGGACGGATAAATTGCACGGTTTTTATCTGCCCAACGCATTGGTTTTGGAATTGGCAATTTCGCCAACGCATTTGCCACAATGCCGTTAAGCAGGTTTTTGGTCGGTTGACCTTCAATTTTTGCACGATGAACTAACCATTCACCTTTATCGGTCGCAATGCGTTCTGCTTGATCAACGGTAATCCCACAACCACGCGCCCAGCCTTCAGCCGCTTTTGTTGGTTTACCTTCCGCATCAAAGGCTGCAGACACTGCTGGCCCGCGTTTTTTCGATTTCTTTGCTCGGTTGCTGTGTGGCTAAGTTCAACACTTTCACCGCCAAACGACGCGGCGCCGCAAACCATTCGATTTTTGTCGAATGATAAACCTCGCTTGGTTTAATTCCGCCTCAACGTTATCCGCAAAAAGAGGTCGCTAATGTTTTGAGAGCTTTTTGGTGGCAGCTCTTCTGTGCCGATTTCTACTAGGAAGTTTTTGGGTTTGTCATTTGTGTTTCTCTTGTAAAGTGTGATTTCACCATTATTTCAAATTTTTGTAATGTATTTACAAACACTACGAATACGTTATTCAGAAAAACCAATCTCTTAGTAACATCTGAAATGAGTTATATTTCAGAGCCCCTAAAGCTTTGCTGATAATCCATCATAGATTAGGATATTCGTATTTCTATCTATGTTGAGTTTAGCTATTAGGTAAAACCCAATCTTTCTAAATGATCTTTATAGCTATTTTGAATATGCAGATTTATCTATTTGCTCCTCTGGAGCTCAATATATTTCTAGCTAAAGTTAAGACACTTTTGATGGGTTTACTTCAAATTTCTTCATCACAGTGTTGATAAATAAAACCTTACACCAAATAATCTCCTCATCATTTATCTCTGATAAACATTAATAAATAGACATATTGAGATATCGGATATCTTCTGTATTAATCCATTTGCTACAATGGAATATCCTCTTTATCACTAGCATATTGAGACTCAAGAGAAGCGACGTGTTTACTATCCCTGCTAATATAATACTTGATATTAATATTAATTTCTTTTCATAAAAATTCTCTTCCAGAAGAAGATATAAATCAGTCGTTATAGACTATTTTATCAATTTTACTTCTTACCGTTTTCAATGCTCTCCTCAACACCTGTTGAAAACGCTCGTAATCACAAAAACCATATTCATCTTTTTCACAGCCTTTGAGGGTTAAAGCTGTTTGGTTTGGTGGTGTTGCTAAACTTAATGGCGTGATGTTAATCAGCTGTTCGGTGGTTTGATACACATAATCCAACTTAAATTTGAGCTTACCACTTGGTTTGTGTTTCCACACTTCAAATAGTAACTTGCCGCCGATTGGAATATTTTCTAATGAATCATTCAATTCATAAGGCTCAACACCCAGTGCCGCAAGCAGAGCGACGATATTAGAATCGTGTCCAACTAATAAGTTAATTTTGTTTTCGCTGTTTAGCTGTTGCTGAATAAATGCTAACAACGGATATGAGGCATTTTGTGCCAACGCTTCGTTGTTTTTAAATAACGTGCGGTAATATTCGTTTTTAATTTCGTTAATTGCACGCCATTTTTCTTGGCTATCCACGCGGCCGTTTGCGATTTCTGAATCAGGCTTACCCACATAATGCGCGAGCAATAATGCACTAACAATTTTCTTTCCGGTGCTGATAGAGCCAGTAATCTTTGACCGACTTTGCCGTCTTTTAATACTGTATTCACCGACTTTTTCCACCTAAATCACACTCGCCTTTTTGCAAAGCAGTTTGGTGAGTTTTTGTAATCGATGATTTCACTCAATAGTGCATAATTTGGCGCTAATTTTTGCTGTAAAGCGGTTAAATCAACATTATTTTTTTGCAGATTCAATCAAGGCCTTACTTGGGCTGTGGATTTTGCCTGAGTAAAAAAATTGGATCTTTTCTGAACCAATTTCACCATGATGTTGTAATTGCACATTACATCCAGCAAAAGCTCCTGCCACAATGGCTTGCCCTGTTGCAACTGTGCGTTGTACTGCATTCGCATAAGCGAAAATACCTTCACCCTGATGCACAACGATCTGTCGTTAATAATCCTTTTATCTGCAAAGCCATTGTCCTAAATATTGGCCGAAATAGGTTTCTAACACAGTCCCTTTTTGCCGTGAGATAACCTGATGGCACATTCCATTTGCCCACTCATAGGGAATATTTTCGCCATCTCTTGAGGGATCTTTTTCCACTGGCGAGCGTAATCCATGGCGGCTGAAAATTAAGACTTTCTCAAGCTCATAATCTGCATTCTGTGTACTTTTGGCGATTTTCTGTCGCAAATACACTCGTTTTGCAAAGCGACAAAGCCGAAAGCAAAAAGTGCGGTCAGTTTTTAGGGCTATTTTTCGAGACTTTCAACTTTCATGCAGACCTAATCATTTAATGTTGAAATTGAGCTATAAAATTCAATGCATATTTGGTGCCGTAAACTAACACCATAAATACCGCAACAATATTGACTACCGCAAAAAGATTAGCTGTTTACTGTTGCTTTCAGCCCAGAGCATTTCTAAATAATGCAGACGTACCAATATTTTTCATCAAGTTCGCTCTCTCCGCTCAGTGTTCTTAAGGTTTTTCAGCATCTTGCGTACAAAAGCGACAGTATTGATTGCCATGACACTGAGTGCAATAAATCCTGAAGCCAAACTTAAAAAAACAGCACTAGCACATTACTCCACGCCCAATGTGTCCAATTCAGCTCAGAATACATAAATAACGCGAGTGATAAAAACAACACAGCGGGCGTTAAATTTCGTAGAAAACATTAAATAGTCATCTCAATTCTAAATAAAAATTGTAAAAACTGACTTTCTTCATTACTTTAAAAATCTCTTTTAATTTGGATTCATCTAAAATAACACGGTCATCATCTAACAATAATGCTGGAAAGCCTGCATAGCCTTGTGCTTTTGCATCATCAAATGCGGCGTGACGATCACGCAAAGCGCAACCATTGTTTCAAAGTTTGGAATGGAAGATAAATACTTCCACGGACTCATAATCCACACCCAAGCGTTTTAACTCTGCCACAAATGGCGCTGTATCTAGGGCAATCTGCCGCGTAATAAAGAATCGGTTTCATTATTCACCTTCTTGTTCTGCTGCCGCAGTTGGGTTCAATTTCGGTTCACCAATTTTTGGTTAAACGGTTACGATCACGATGTTCAAACGGCGCATCGTAATTCGGGAATAATCATGGATTTGTGGTTTGATCGTATGACCAAGTGCCATCATCATGGAATTTTCACCGTCATTTCAAAACTTTCCGTGGTAAATGAACGCTCTAAGAACGGATTCGAAATGATGCCGTTTGTTAGATGAACCGCGTACAGCCTTTTACTGTGAAATTCTTTCGCATCAGCCGGTGCATTACCAACCGCAATAAACGTTTGGCCGCGTGGAATGCTACCAGTTAATAAAATATTGCCTGTTTCAGGTTCCCATAACCAGTAACCCACTTGGTCATGGAATGTTTCTCACTTCGCCCTGGCTGTACAATATGAGTGTGATAACGTAATCCATAATAGAGTTGCGGGCCCATTGGTTTGACCATCCGTCGGATGGGCTTCGTAACGTTCGATATAGGATCTTTTTCTGGCCCTTCTGCTTTTCGGGTTGATATCCACACCACGCTTACCTTCCCAAACACCCAGCTAATCTAGCCAATGGGCCCTAAATTCGCGAGCGTATTAGGATCAGTTTCTGCTTCCGTGTAGATATCATCTGGGTATTGAAAATCTTTCATCATTATCTCCTTATATCGTTGAGTTAATGCTTAAAAGTGCGGTTGTTTTTTGCCTATTTTTACAGCCTAGGAAACCTAAGGCTTCACGGCTTCGCATAGTACCTTCAGCCACGCCTTTGGTTAATGCACGAATGCGTAAAATATAGCGTTGACGTTCTGTGACCGAAATCGCTTTACGTGCATCTAACAAGTTGAAGCTGTGTGCCGCTTTTAAAATTCGCTCGTAAGCCGGTAATGGTAACGGACGTTCTAATTCTAATAAACTTTTCGCTTCTTTTTCGTATTGATCAAAGCAGTAGAATAAAGAAAATCAGTATCCGCGTATTCAAAGTTGTAAGTTGATTGCTCGACTTCGTTTTTGATGGAACACATCACCGTAAGTGGTTTTTGCCTAAACGGGCCGTCAGACCAAACTAAGTCATACACAGAATCTACGCCTTGAATGTACATCGCTAAACGCTCTAAACCGTAGGTCACTTCACCTGTTACCGGGTTTACATTCTAAACCACCCACTTGTTGGAAATAGATGAAATTGGGTCACTTCCATACCGTTTAACCACACTTCCCAGCCCTAACCCCCAAGCACCCTAATGTTGGGTTTTCCCAGTTATCTTCCACGAAACGAATATCGTTTCTGCGTTGGATCGAAAACCGAGCATTTCAAGTGAACCTAAATAGAGTTCTTGAATGTTGTCAGGAGACAGTTTAATCACCACTTGGAATTGATAGTAATGTTGTAATCGGTTTGGGTTTTCGCCATAGCGACCATCGGTCGGACGACGTGAAAGGTTGTACATAAGCAAATGCCATCGGCTCTGGGCCTAATCGCGTAATGCGGTCATTGGGTGAGAAGTTCCTGCGCCCACTTCCATATCAAAAGGTTGAACAACGGTACAGCCTTGAGTTTGCCCAATATTCTTGCAAGGCTAAAATCATGCCTTGGAATGTTTTTACGTTGAATTTTTGTACTCATAATTTTTTTAATAACAATGTGATGAAAAATACAGGCATTATACTTGAAACTATAAGGCGGATAAAGGCGAAAAAGTGCGGTCAGAAAAATCCTTAAATTTTTTTATTTCTCTTAAATTTCATTCATTTTTGATGATGAGTTATTTTTCATCATGATAGTTTGCGCGCAAGCGTCAAATGTGTAAACTGCTGGCGCTTTTATATGAGACTTTATCCTAGGGATTTTAAAATGAAAAATGTGATTACTTCAGCGATTTTATTAGCGATTCCAGCATTAGGCTGGAGGAAAAAGAAAAATTCAATCTGAACCCGATTCTGTTTATTCAGCTACGCTTACCCAGTAAACCAAGATCAAACCGCCTCATCCGTTACCGTTTTAACCGAAAAAGATTTTTGCACAACGTGGTGCCCGACTTATGTCAGTGATGTGTTGAAGACTGTGCCAGGAGTAACGATGATGGTCATGGCGGTCGTGGTACATTAACCAATTTCTCCGTTCGTGGCTCTGAAACTAATCACACTGCTGTGATTATTGATGGCGTAAAAGTAAACCCTGTCAAACAGGCTATGGCTATGACTTCGGCGGTTTATCATTGAGCAACATTGAACGCATTGAAGTACTACGTGGCGAACAATCTGCTCTGTGGGGTAGTGATGCAATGGGCGGTGTGATTGATATCACTCACCAAAAGTGGCTTATACAAAGATAAACCATTCAATGTAGATTTCGATTTTGGCACTGGATCTCACTCGCACGGAGATGCTTCAGTTACTGTTTCAGGACAAAATAACGGTTTCTATTATGCTGTTCACGGCGACAGTCATCGCACTCATGGCATTTCAGCGATTAGCTCAAAACACTTCCATTACACCGCAGAAAATGGTACACAATTTACGACAGGTGGAGCTCTCGAAAACGATAAATCCACCGCGATAATGCTTCTGTTCGTTTAGGCTAGATGTTAGCGATAAAGGCGTAAAAGGTTAGCTTCTCATTCTCTACAAACAGGGCATTATGATAATTCTTCATTTAGTAATGGTCATTTGATGAAATTAACCCAACTCAGACAGCTATACTCGCACGTGAAACCGTATTCAAACTCAGCGGTTATGTCGGTAGCGATGAAGAACTATTCAAAACATAAAGTTAGCGTGAGCCATGTTAAAACAGATAGCGATACCACAGAAAGTGGAAATGATAGCTACTATGATGGTAAAAACTCAACGCAAATTATCAATTGGATGTAAATTTTGATCGTGAAGGTGATGTAAAACAAGGCGTTAGCTTTAAGTGAATATCAAAATACGCACTATGATGCCCAATCCTCTTTTGCTACTTTCCAAAATAAAAATTAACAGAGAAAAGTGCAGCGGCAGAATATCGCCTTTTACTGAAGATGATCATAGCCTTTCTGTAAGTGGTCGTTACAACAGCAGCTCGCAATATGAAAATGCATGGACAGGACGTATTTCAGGAGCTTATCGCTTATCTCCAAACTTTTAAAGCGCATGCAAGTTTGGGATCAGCTATTCAAAACCCAACTATGACTGAATTTTATGGCTGGAGTGGTAAATTTATCGGAAATCCTGACTTAAAACCTGAACGCAGCCGTGGGTGGAGATGTTGGCTCTATTGATTGAAACTAACGATAGAGTACAGCCTTGATATTACTTACTTTGGACGTAATGTAGATCGTTTAATTACACAGAAACAATAGGCGTATGGCCAAATTTCCTGTTTCTCGTTCAATTAACTCTGAGGGTACCAAAATTAAAGGTGTAGAAGTAGCATATAACGGAAAACTCACCGAAAATTGACCGCTTACACTAACTACACCTATATGCGTGCGAAAAACAGTAATGGTGTTGAAGTGGCTTATCGTCCAAAACATACTACCAATGCAGGTTTAGCGTACCAAATCACAGAGAAGTTTCGGCATCGATGTTAGCCTTTCCACGTTGGAAAACGCATTGGCTACTATCCACTACGCACTAAAAATGCCTGCTTATACTTTGGCAAACCTTGGTGTGAATTATCAAAGTGATTCCAAACTTGACGATTTATGCGAACTTCAACAACCTCTTCAACAAAAATATGAAAACTACCTGGCTACGGTCAAGATGGACGTAATGTTTACGTTGGGTTGAAAGGATCGTTCTAATTATCAGCTACTGCTAAGGGCGTGCTTAGCACGCCTTTTTACATTCTTGATGGCGTGGCGTATCATTATCTATATGCAAAAACTCAGCTTAATTTTAACCGCACTTTTTCCTTCCGTTTACCTCTCTGGCTTCGAACAATTTGTCTCGCTCACGCTTTTGCAGCGACAGATTACTTATCGAACTAGTTGAGCCTTTCACAAATTGCTGCACAGTCACCTTATTCAAAAAATCCGTGATGATGTTGGATAAAATCAATACCGACAAACCTGTGCTGGAACCGCAATTAACGGAATTATTGCCCTATTTGGATAAAACTGATTCTGATTAACGAGACCTTTTATCCACAATTAGTCGCAGAGCTGAAAAACTCAATGTGAGATTATTCCCATTAACGACAGCCCACAAACGCCAGATGAATTATTTACGTTGATTCTAGACTTAGGGCAAACAACTGGGTAATGAGCAAAAAGCGGCTGATTTAGTAACAAAACTCAAATCGCAAAACGTTCACTAAATCGACCGCTTACTGACACTGATTTTATCGGAAACCGGTGTGGTAGAAAGTTATTACCCACAATATCCCTGTGCTGTTAAATTTACTCGGATTAACACCGTTAAAAACGCCACTTACCGCACAAAAATTTCTCATTAGAAAAAGTGATTTTGAAGTCAACTGAATGTGCTCATTTCACTGACTGACAAACAAGGTTACAATGCACAAGCCGAATTACTGCACCACCCTATGTTGCAAGATTTTTTCCAAAACCAACCGCTTGTAGCTTATCCTGATGAAATATACCTATTGCTTTGATCACGGTGTGTGCAAGGGCGGAGAAGATTTATCAACAGTTAAAATAATGTAGCGCAAATCTTCTAACCCCTCTTTGCTAAAGAGGGGAATTTCATTATTAAATTAACCCTAGATGACATATTTGATATGTCTTTATGTATAAATGATTAGAAATAAACATCAGAATTATAAATCTGACACTATAATCCCACCTCTCTACTAAAGAGAGAAATTACATGATTAGATTAGCCCAAGATAATGTATTTACAGCTTTTCATGATAAATGATTAAAATAAAACATCAGAATTATAAATCCCGACATTATAATCCCCTCTTTAGCAAAGAGGGGCTATAGAGATTTGACAAACTCAAATTAACAAATGATATTTGGATTACATAGGAAATTGATCATTGACCAAAACACTCATTAAATACCGCACTTTTCTTCGCGTTGCTGATTAGCGGGTTTGCGATTTATCATCAGCTAGGCGATTTTGCCCATCTCAAAAATGCGGATGGTGTGCTCACTGATATGCGCTCGATGGTGCTGTGGGATATTCGTTTTCCGCGCATTGGTTTAGCTTTATTGACTGGCGCCAGCCTAGCCATAGCGGGCAATGCGATGCAAGGTATTTTCCAAAATCCATTAGCGAGTCCAGGCTTACTTGGTAGTAGTTCTGGTAGCAGCGGCGGCTGGTGTATTTATCCTTTACTATTTTGCATGTACCATTTTTCACTGCTCTTAGCTGGGGAGTAATTGGCGCTTTTAAAGCTAATCGTGTTTGATCGCTCAAAAACTACGGCACTACAATGATGATTCTAAGTGGCTTTAGCGGTCAATATGTTGCTGGTTCAGCAATCGCATTATTACTCTCCAACGCGGAAAGTCCATGGGCATTAGCTGAACTTTATCGTTGGCTACAAGGCTCATTGATGTGGGCAAAATTAGATACTTTGCTTATTTCACTCCCGATTGTTCTGGCAGGGGTTTTCTGCTTATACCACACTCGCCGATACTTAGATTTACTCACCTTTGGTGAAGAAACAGCTGAGCACCATGGGATTGATCCAAAACGTAGCTTTTTATCAGTACATTTCGGTGTGGCTTTATTAGTCAGCAACCATTCCACAAACTGGCACCATTGGCTTTTATCGGCTAATCGCACCACACTTCGCCCGTATTTTATTAAAAAGCTCGCCCATCACAGCTTTATCTCACCAGTTCATTAATTGGAGCATTATTGCTATTAATGGCCGATTTAGCGATTTTATATATCCCACTGTTTTCACATATTTACATCGGCACATTGACCGCACTTATCGGTGCCCTTGCTCGATTTGGATGTTATTAACGCAACAGAGAAAAATCTATGATTAAAATTGAAAAACTCACCCAATCCTGTTGGCTAGTGACATCAACTGCACGCTTCCATCAGGTAAATTGATTGGCATTATGGGCGCCAATGGTGCGGGAAAATCTACATTATTGAAAAACCATTGCGGGCATTTCTGCCCCTCAAAACTGGGGAGATTTGGTTTCGATGAGCAGCCATTAAGCAAAAATGAATGCAACTGAAAAAGCCAAACACATTGCTTACCTTGCACAAAATACGCAAATTCATTGGGATTTATCTGTTTATGATGTGATAGCCTTTAGGCTTAGCTACGCCCTTACCAAAAGAAAAAAAGAGCGGTCAAAAATTCAAGCGTTTTTTCAGAAAAATTTGCGGTAACTGCATTTACTCAATAAGCCATTTCAACAACTTTCAGGTGGTGAGAAAGCGCGTATACAACTTGCTCGTTGCTGTAAAGAATCCCTATCTTATTGGTCGATGAGCCGATTGCGCCACTCGACCCTTATTATCAAATTGATATGATGGAACGGCTTAAATCACTCACACCACAACATACGTGTGTCGTCGCCATTCATCACCTTTCATTGGCTTATCAATTTTTGCGATGAAATTGTTCTATTAGAACAAAAGGCAGATGTTAGCTGTCGGTGAAACGAAAGCTGTATTAAATGCGGAAGAAATTTTGAGAAAGCCTTTCATATTCGGGCTGAAATTGATCCTCTGAAAAGACTATCTCAAAAATTGAAAAAGCAATAAAATAAAAGCACTTAGCGATTCACTAAGTGCTTTTTATAGAAATGAATTACGGTTGGATTTCTGAATCTAGAAGAAATAAGCAATTTCTCGTTTTGCGCTTTCAACGCTATCAGAACCATGAACAGAGTTTTCACGCTGGCTTAACGCAAAAGTCTTTACGGATAGTACCTTCTGCCGCCTCAGCTGGATTCGTTGTACCAATCAAAGTGCGGTAATCTTTACGGCATTTTCTTTTTCCAATACAGAAACCACTATTGGACCAGAGCATATACTCCACCAATGGGTTCAAAAATGGTTTACCTTGATGTTCTGCATAGAAACCTTCCGCTTGTTCTTTGGTTAATTGCACCATTTTTAAGGGCAGCGACACGGAATCCCTGTGATTCAAAAACGTCCTAAAATAGCACCAATTAAATGTACGCTTTACTGCATCGGGTTTGATAATCGAAAAAGTACGTTCTACCATAAAATCCTACTAACTTTGCTTTCGTTACTAATAAATTTGCTAAAGTTTTTTCACACCGATTCCGGTTGCACCGACAGCCCATAAATCACTACCTGATTTACGATAAGTAGCCGAACAGTCAATATGCAACCAACGTTGTTGATAGTTCTTCACAAAATACGATAAAAATGCTGTTGCAGTACTGCCCCCGCCACAACCGGCGCTGTACCTGTGTTGCAATATCCGCAAAAAAGACGTGATTTGGCTACGATGGAACGCTTCAAAAAGGTAAACGCCAGAACGGTTCATTTTCTTCTTTCGCAGCTTGGAATAAGCTATTTACCAACGAAATCATCCATAGAAAGCACGCTGTGGTAATCATTACCCACCGCCACTTTCGCCGCACCGGTTCAGGTTGCACAATCGACAATAAATTGTGGATTTTGGCTATCAGCTTCAATTAAACCGTCTGCTAATACTAAACGCCCTTCCGCATCAGTATTTAAAATCTCAGCAGTTACACCATTTTTATAGGTGATGATATCACCCAATTTGAATGCATTACCGCTCACCAAGTTTTCTGCACAGCATAGATAGAGTTTTACGTTGATTTTAAAACCGTGTGCAATAGCAAATCCTAGCGCGCCTGTTAATAACGCAGCGCCGCCCATATCAGTACGCATAGTGCTCATGCCATCACTTGGTTTGATGCTGTAACCACCACTGTCAAAAGTAATACCTTTACCCACTAAACAGGCTAATACGGGCGCATTTTCGGATCATTAGTCGAGTTAAAAATCTAATTGCAGCATGGCTGGCGGATTAATAGACCACGCGACCACAGTAAAGATCCCGTGGTAACCTTGCTCTTTTAATGCTTCACCAGAAATGATTTGAAAACTGACCGCACTTTTATCGGCATAACTTTCGGCTTGTTTAGAAATAAACTCAGCCGCGCGTTCAGCTAATTTAACCGGCGTAAGGGTTTGTGCCGGTTCATTAATAATGCCACGCACAAAATCACCGCACTCGATACGAGCTAATAATTCATCTTGTGGCTCATCATCTAAATGAGGAAATTCAATCGAATAGTCTTGCTTCGCTGAGTAAAAACCTTGATAAATGCCCAACAATTTTCTAATTCCCATGCATCTCCACAAGTCTACAAGTCTTTAATGCCTTGTCCACGTAACTTACGTGCGGCTTTTGACACTAAACAAGGTTAGATTTTTCATCATCGTTAAGATGAATAACAGCTTGATCTTGATTAAAACTTAAAAATGGCATTTTTGCTCCCAACTCTCCGAAGCTGAGTCGTTGATAATGTAATTTGCATGTAGTTCTTCTCCTTTATTTATCTATTATTCTCTAGGTACCATTTTACGTCTGAGCACGAAGTCTCCTTGTTCAAAGGTTATTTGCAGGTTTGCCAACCTAATTCTGCATGAATCTTTAGGAACAATCCAATGAATATCGTACATACGTGACCTAGTCGGTCTTTTTACAAAAGTAATTAAATCTTCGTAATACTTAATGTGATTAGGCTTATTTGGCACCAGTTCTTCGAGTAACTCACAAATCATTTTTAACTACTTCGAGGTTTGTTCTTTCACAATTTCCGCCAATATTATAGCTTTCCCCGACTCGACCTTTTGTTAAAACTAAATATAAGCTTAGGAACATGATCTTCCACAAATAACTAATCACGAATTTGCTGCCCATCACCATAAAATTGGCAAAGGGCTTCCCCATCAGCGAATTTGAAATCATTAAAGGAATGAGCTTTTCAGCATGCTGATAAGCCCCTATAGATTATTGAACTGTTTGTGATAATCACTGGCAAAACCATAAGTACGATGCCAAGCGTGCACCAAATGATCACTCGCCGCTTTTGGAGGCTGAATAAGGACTGCTCGGATGATAAGCGAATGCTCGGTGAAAGCTGGTTCAGAAAAGGATAAATCCCCTGCATCTGTATCTAGAAATATGGGTGGAATCGAAAGGCAGATTTTTATCTTCATCTGGTATACCAATAGTTCTTAGCAAACTCTAACAATGTATAGTACTAACAATATTGGTTTGAATAAAATCAGCCGCTCCTGTAATAGAACGATCAACATGACTTTTCTGCCGCCAAATGCATCACCGCATCCGATGATATTTTCGAAAACGCTTTTACTCTTCAAAGATCACAGATATCAACTTTTTCAAAAGCATACCGAGAAATATTTTCTATGTCTTTTCTAAGGATGATTGATTTGCGCATAGGTCAGCTTATCAACGTTGATAACAGAATCCGCGACTATGATTAATGATATATCTGAATAAAGGGCGGAACCGATGAAAACCCGAACCACCGGTGATGAGGATATTCATGGCTTATGGAAAAACAACCCTCAAATAAGGAAATATAACTAACACTACACTTAGGCACAAAGTAGGTCAAAAAGCCCTCAGCAAAGCGCCAATAAACATTATCAGCTGTAATTTGTAGAAAATACAATTCATAAGACATCGCTAGCTTATGAATTAAATAAACCCAAACCACATGATGATAAAACGGCAGAAAAGTTTATGATCCTTAACAGATCTGATATATTTTCCTATTTCTTTAACTAGAACAAATACTGCCAAGGCTAATAATACAGAATGAAATTGTATATAACCAAACAGAAACTTTATCAATCTTTCCTTGTTTCCTAAAGAATAATAATAGGTTTCCGCATATCTAATAAATGCAGATATCAAGCCAAGTAAATTATCAATCCTTGCTCTAGATAACTGATTGTAGAGGTAACCTAAAAATTAGAAAATAACACATATCCAGCAACTGGAAATGATAAATTATTATGATTTAACGCCTAAAGATAGAAAGAGTAATGGCAAACAAGAATGAGTAACAAATATAGCCATATACCAAGATGTTTCTGTTATCCTTTAGCAAGGATAATACGGTATAAAACAATACAATGATATCAGAGGATAAAGAACCAATATATCACCATGGTATGTCCGTGCAAATAATAGCATTAAAAACTTCATTGATATTCTTATATGCGAACTTCACTAACCACAGAGTGGAATAGTAAAATAATACTCCATATAATGGAAGAGGGAAACTATGCTCTAAAACTCTCTTTTTAAAGAAACCTGAGTTGAATATTTATTTCGATATCCAAATAATGTAGCACCTGTTAGCATAGTACATGTACAGCCCAATAGAATAACACCTCGAACATCAATGATTGTTTCCATGCCAATGTATTTACATTAAAATTATGAATCCCAATATGATGTAACAATGACACTGCAAAAGCAAGCTAAGATATTCAAAATATCAAAATATGTTATTCTTGATTTGGTTACTGACACCCATTAAGAAGCTCCATCGCGTTTCATAACAGTATGAATTGTTTTAGAGAATGATAACATCTTCCACAATGACCACCTTCATATACCAAACATCCATCTCACACGCCCATCAAAATCACGATTACGTCCACTAACCTGCCATAACCCAGTAATGCCAGGTTTCACAGCTAATACTAACGGTGCTTTTTACCTATATCATTTTCTCAATAACCATATATGGACGCGGTCCGATAGGCTCATTTCTCCTCGCAATACATTAAATAACTGAGGCAACTCATCAAGAGAGGTTCTTCTTAAAAACGACCAACTTTTGTAATTCGGATGGTTCATACTTGTGATGGGAAAAGATCTAGTATGCTTTTTCCTCAGGGTGCTTTTTCCAACTATGCTGCGTACAAAGATTGATCTGAATACATTGATTCAAATTTATAGCAAAAGAATTTCTACCATTTAATCCTAAACGTCTTTGCTTAAATAAAATATCACCTTTAGGGTCCTCAAGTTTGACCACAAAGCAACAATTAGCTCCCTATTATGAGAATATCAGCAGATAGTCAACATTAACTTGATAAAAGCTTATTTACCTGTTTAATAGTTTATTTTCCAAAATAAATACATTTGTACGCGAACTAAAACACATTATAAATATGCGATTGGAAAATCATATCCATTAAGCACTGGTGTAAAGATAATCTCTGCTATTTTTATATTTTCTTCAATAATTTATCAAGTTTCTTTTCGTCAAGTTCATACTATCGATGAAAAGTGTCGAGTGTTTAGAATCGGATGACTTCATAACCCAAATAATAATTATCAAACAATACAGACTCAAAATCACGATTATTTGAGATCACTGTTGTTTTTCTTCCAAAAGCCTAATAGAAATAAAACCTTCTTAGCAAAATAACTTCAGTAATGGTATTGAAATCACACTTAACGAGAAGATTAGAATCAACGTACTTCTAGAGTAATATTCATTCTGTCCTAAAACTAACCCTGCTAACACAATAACAAAAGATAGGAAGCTAGAACGCACAACTATTCTAGCCTCATGCCAAAAGTCAAAACGTTTTGTATAAACGCCAAAATAAAAATAAAATAAAATAAGGGTAATATAAACACTTCCAAATGAGAGATAACTATATCCAATAACTGGCAAAATCAAAGAAGATATTTAATATCTGTCTGAGTGACACAGCTAGTGCTATTACTAAAAATATAGCTACCACATCAAAATAGCATTAAAGTGATTTGATATAAACTTATTCAAAGCTAACTTATGCTTATTCTATTTGAAATGACTATTTATACATTCTAAGGCTTCAGCTAATAATATGCATATCAAAATATTTATACTGAGCTAACTGACCACCAAATCATTACATTAGTCTGATTATCAGCTAATTCCTTATATTTAGTATAAAAGTTCATTATCTTTGATCATTTATTGATAATACGGTTCATCACCTTCTTCATATTCTTCTTTTGAATATTCACGAGTGATTACCGTTTTAGCTTATCGTACCATATTCAAAGTGTTTATGCTCGATAATACGAGTATAAGGCACTTTAGCTTCCTGTATAATTTACTACCGCATTTCCCTGATAATCTCGGAACATCTAATACGTCATTATCAAAACGCAAACACGGTACTCTAGTTTTTCCGAGTGATAGCAAAATATTCATCAATCATTCCTGTAAACACAATCTTCTCTGCTAAACTTTTCGTAATATTCACGCTCAGCAAAGAAATCGATATTCAATTTTACTTCAATACCTTCAACATTCTTTCAAAAATACCTGTATAACCACCAATTGGAATACCTTGATAAGTATCATAGAAATAGTTGTTATCATAGGTATACGAACAGGTAAACGTTTAATGATAAATGCTGTAGTTCTGTGCATTCCCGTCCCCATTGCTTTTCAGTATAACCTTTAATTAATTTTTCATAGATATCGCGGCCAACTAATGAGATAGCTTTGTTCTTTCTAGATTTTTAGGTTCTGTAATATTCTCTTTTGATATCTGCTCTTTAATTTTAGCTTTAGCTTCCTGTGTGGTGTATCACATCTTATTAAATGCCAGCATATATTGAAGTGTAAACTATACAATTCGTCTTTTGTAACGAGCTTCTGGGAGAGTAGTAAATGCAGTTAAATCTCAGCAAATTGCTGAATATAGTCCCAAACAACTATTGCTTGTATGAAATATATGGGCACCCATATCTGCGCACATTGATGTCTTCGATACTTTAAGCATGGCAGTGTGCTCACGCAATATGATCACGTTTTCATTACTAAAGCTACCACGTCTAGTCGCCTCATGAGCAAAAGTGAGCCAGCCGCCTCAACAATAAGATATTCATATCGTTTGTTGTCCTTCAATGGTGCCAAATAACTTTGAATCGTCTTTTTAAGACCTTCTGTTAATGATGTCTCAGTGCTTTGCTTCAGAGATTTCTAAACGCTTTGTTGATAATTCCATGTACGAAGCTAAAGACACACTTTAGAGTTGTAAGCATTACTATTTTGACATATTCCACAGAAGGAGCTTGTGTTGGATATTTGCTTGAATAAGAGCATACAACCTCTCGAATAGATTTAGCTTCTACGTTTCATTCGCAATGTTGAATACGGTTTTATTTTTCATTAACCATCTGTGCTTTGATTATACTCCGTCGGCAGCATCACTGATATAACAGAATGCATGAACCGTCACTGCCATCACTTAATCGTTAATTCTACCATTTGCGGTCATCTCCACTAAGTCATTCATAGTCGTCCACTGGTATTATTCATTCCTGGCATATATATGGGCTAAGGACGAATACTATAAAGATAAAATTAGCATAACTATCGATAGCACACTCCAGCATATTCTCGCGTTAACTTTTTAACTCCAGGATAGCAAACTTCTAAAGTTTAAAGGATTCCAGCACACCAATATCATCTTCTTCAATCAGACCTATTTGGAAACCATTCCATAGATTTCTACGAGCTGACACCATTTTCGTTTTGCCTGTTTCTCCGCAAATTCTATTGCATTATGTAATCCCAAATAATTAGTATGAATAATATCCAATGGGTTGTTACAATATTTTCGGATCCGCATTGGCCAGCTGCAAAATGATGTATCATCATACTTGTTACTGTAAGCTGGAATGGTTCTCTAACATCTACTACATTTAAGAAGAAGAAGTTTATCGACTTCTGAATATTATAAACCCATCTTCACTTCTATAGCCGTTAAAAGCAAGCTGAAAACTTGCAACTTTGTTTTGTAAAACATTAATTAAAAATCTCCTAAATAGCTAGAGAGATTGCTCCGGTTGCTGCCAACCAATAAACATAGCTTTTTCCTGTTTAATGGAGATAACTCAGGACTCAATCGTTGGAGATAACGCCTCATCTTCTTCAGCCTATGCTCGTCACCACCTCGATATAGCTGTTCATCTTCTTCAATAGAAAAGCATTGTTGCTTTTAGAGATAAGAGTCCTCCCAGTGGTAATTTTGGTCTGGGTCACTACAAAGAACAATTGGGAAAATCTAGAATTCCGGATAATAATGTTTAACAATCTGGCACAGGAACTGCAATAAACGAAAAGTCTATTTTCTGCAAATGGCTTTTATGATGTGCAGATTTTATTAAATCTTAAATTAAATGTTTGGGGGCCTTTTATAGCAATAAATAGTTTTCTGCTTAATTACATGCTTTAATACATAATTGTATTTTCCACATAAGCAAAGTTTCTTTGCTGTAAGGCAGTAATCGTTACCTGTTTTCTCTCTCGCATGGCTCAATATTTTGAATAATGATTTCATCGTTAATAAACGGTCTTACCCCATCATGGATAACCACAATGCCACTATCCATTTTCTTTTAAACCATTGTAAATGATTCTTGCCTGTGAAATCGCCACCAGGCACAATACGTATCACTGGATGGTACCGCTTTGCTAAATCTTCTCAAATGAGATTCACCCTTGCAAAATCCACGCCGACAATCGCATCGAGTATCTCGTTCTGCTCAGCAGCAACTTTTCACAAGCGTATGAACAATAACGGTTTGCCATATACTTTTAAAAATTGCTTTGCAATGATTTTGGAGTTCATTCGAGAACCAGTCCCACCAGCAAAATAAGTGCGTAATTCATATCTATCCTTTTAAAAGAAACTTATCCTTCTCATTAAGAAACTTTCATTAATAAATTTTTCTTTTAACACAAACAAACTAAAGTAAATAAACAATACCAAAAATAATCGCTATTATTGCTAAATTTTACAATTAAATAAGAAGAAATAAATGGGTATACATAGAAACTATCCTGATAAAGACTAATGAGATAATAATTTTCCCATATTTCAGTACAACAAAAGAATATTTAAATAGGACCTGAAATCCAGCATGATCCGAACGCATAGGACAGCAAACTCGCACAAACCACAATTGCCGCACCAACAGAAAGCTAAACTGAATTAAACTTATAAATTTAGCACTATATCAACAAATGCCGCAAATTATCAAGAAGTAAAAAGTGCGGACTCTTTCTTCAATGGAATTAAAATTTGACACCTAAAATATTCGTAATACCAACGAACACTACTAGTCTAATATTACAATTTTAATGGGCAAAATCGCATCTGTATATTGTTCGCCAGCTAGCACTAAAAATAGTTTGCTCTGCAAATAAAATACAATATAACAGTGGGTAGAGCTATCACGAACAAAATTTATTGACTTATTTAATGCAGCATTAAATTCAGACTGCATATTATTTTGAATGTAGCACGACAATCTGAGAACAATACGACACCTAAAAAGTTACTATACTCATAGAATAAGACTTTAATTCGAATCGCAGCTTATAAAATCCTACTTCAGTATCATCTTCGTCATAAAAACTAGCATTGCCGAATCGGTCGTGTATAAATGGCTATGGCAAAACTTGTTAAAAAGAAAATAAACATCGGCAAGATGTCGTTTAAATTCATATGACCAATAAAACTTAAGTAAGATAACTCTTTCTCCAAGTTAATAAAATTAACGAACCCTGAGCCTACAGTGGCAAATGCAGTAATCGCCGCAAAACAAATAATCACTTTTTCTTTAACCAGTAAAATGTCGCAGCTAATGCAATTAAACGAAAAATAATCGTACGAACTGTAATGTAGCGATATTGCTCTAAGCCCATATATGCCACTCTACTCCAATAATACTGAATAAAATCATACTGGAAGTAATAATAAATAATTTAGGATCAGAGCTAATTGTGGCAGATATCTAAAAGTAATAAAAACAGCATATAAACGAGCACATTACAGCAGGGTAATTGCTAAAATCTCATGTGTCACTTTTGATAACTGTAATTTATCATCTCTAACTTGCGCAGTTGCCGCACGCCATAACTGTTTACACCAAAAGTCGCTAACATCGAAAAATAGGTAATGACAGAAGCAAAAGCAACCTTCCCCGTTCCTCTGGTAATAAAACTCTAGAAACATAGGAAAAGTAATTAATGGAAATAGAAAATTCGATACAGTCAATATCAAATTCATTATAAAATTCATTTTATCGAATTTACTTTTCATTCTATCCTCTGAAAAAGTCTCGCTTTTGATGACCACAAATAAGCAAGTGCATATTGGGATTGTAGCAGTGATTGATTAATTGTGGATCTGACACAAAGAATGCAACATCATCAATACTAAGCCAAAACAACATTACCGTGGATGACCAAATAGGCCAATTTTGTAAAACCTACTATATGCTGGTAACAGAAGGAATCACACCATAGTTGATCAGCGTTGTTGGAAACGCTGAATCCAATATAAAAGCAACCTTTCGCTTCGTACATCCGCAAAGCCGACGCCATGCTCATTAGCAATTCAAATAAATGAGATGCCATGTTCATGAAAGCCACGATTACTCTTAGCTTGCAATCGGCTAGATGGTAATGCCTTTATCGATATTTAACATCCAATCTAACTTTCTGCAAGTTAAAACTGTACATTGCAAAATAAAGCAGCAACTTCAAAACATAGGCCGATATAACTAAATGATATGTTCCAAATTTAAATACGAAACCAATCATACTTACTATAATGGTAATCCAATCTCTTCCACCATTTGTTGATAAATACCAGAAAACATTAAATTTGTTAAGTGACAAGCAAGCCCTCGTATCTGTCATATAAATACACAAATAATAATTCAAAACCCGACTATCACAATAATCATGTCAACACCACCAATTTTAGTGCCTGTAGTAATGTAGCTATAATACAAAATGATAAAAATAATTTGGTAGCAGTAGTGTTTGAGGTCCAAATCCCATTTAGGTGGCGTTCTCTCTCCATCCTCCTTAAAAAGGTCTGTATTTAAATTGGGATATAAATCAGTGAGATCACCCAAATAAAGCAATGACTGATGAAAACAAAAGCTCAACCACATGAGACAGTAGCACACTCTGAATTCAATATCGGTGCAAAAGCATAAAAACCAGACAAAAATTAATTAAAAACCATTTGCTTGTATACCAAAGTTGAAGCCTTGCAAAATAGCAAAATTACAAGGAGATCGATCCAGGTTTGCTTATTTATCTTATAAATAAATAGAGGCAAATGACAATGAATACAAATAGACTATAATTAAATAGAGCTGATGTCAGTGCATCTGCATTCGTACTAAAGACACATATCTTTGAAAGAAAAGAATCTGGCGACGTAATACCCTCGACCATTAAACGGAATTATGCAGAATACTGTAGCCATTAACATAATTGCTATTGTATTTTTATAGAAGAAACGCTCACTACTCCAGCCATCTTAAAATTCTAAGCAACTTAACTACTTTTGTTGGAAATATGAGTTATAAAAATCTGGATTTGTTTCGTTTAACTTATTTTACATACGGCTTTAAATTCCAGCCTTTGCTTGTTGTAGACTACTTGTAGGCTGTGTTGAGTTCTTAAAACTGAATCATCTTATTTAGGCGCAGGTTAATAGCCCTCACGCAGAATCGATAACATTTGCTGATGTGAAAAGAACGTTAAGCAATTCCAATGTCACTTGCTCCAACATAAAAACGATTCTTAATTAGTGATTCCAGTGCAACGCTCTGACCTTCTCAATGTCAAAGTGCAGCTGATATATAGCATCTTTCAAGATAATGGCCGCTTTTGGGAAATAAATTGAAGGATAAATTTATATATACTGTTGTCCACGTAGAACATCTTAGCTAATTTTAATATTATTTTCTTTAAAATACTTGAGTTCTGCAGAGTGGTCATATGCCATCTGTTGAAAAGTTCGTATATTTCCTGGCAATGCATCGTCATGTGAAATAACTTTCACTATATTTTTGGCTGAGGCGATAACTCAACCAAGCTAACTTTTTGCGTTGGTTGTCATCCATAGCACTTGGTTACATGTGGATTGAGCAATTAAATCTGCATCGTAGATCTTTAAGAAAATCAATTGATTTTGTAATGCGACTGAATCTACCCGCAGTCGTCTCCATCTACTACTAAAATATTTTCCTGTCGCTGCTCGAATACCGTGGCATGGTGATGGCTGGAGCGTGTCCACCCATTTTCTTTATCAATAATTCCGAACAGTGGGGTACTTATCTACATATTGTTGTGCTACACAACAGTATTGTCTTTGAACCATCATTAACGATTCTAAAATTCTCGGCAAATCTAGTATTGATTGTTACCATTGTATCTAGTGTTGCAGCAATACAAAGCTCTCCAGCATTATGATAGTTGATGGTAATAGTAGAATGCATAAAATAACCTCATATTTGCTTCAATTTTGGTAGAAAAGTTGGCGGCATGTTGCTTTATGCCTGTTTCACGAAATGCCCAACAGTGAAAGCAATACGCATAGGCTTTCAAATTCTTGCTAAAATAGGTAAAAGCTCAGCTTAGAAATTCCATAAAACGTTTATTTTCAAAACCAGAAATTTCGCTTGTCCGGTCAATTACATTTTCGAGTCCACCCTTTTTGTTGGGTAAAACTTAAATTGGCTTGCTGATTGCTGTTCTTTCAACTGCTGATAAAACAAATATCTGAAAAATCTCATCCACCAATAAACTTTGCAGCAGGGATCCATGTAATCCCACCTTTTACGTTCAAGAAGTTCTTAAACCATTAAGACCTGTAGATTAGCATGAATTTCAAAAATAATCCGGCACAAATTGGAGAGGTTAATGAATTTCCATTTTCTTTCTTTTTATAAAATAGTATGGTTTTGTTAAGATATGAGAGTTATCAATAAATTTCAGTACATTTATGTTAAACTCAAAATCTTCTTTAACAGTTATGGGTTACAATAAAAATTTATTTTCCACTCAAGAACTTTCTATTGTAGAATTTATTAGTCTATCTATCCAAATAAGAAAGTATTTTCTAAATCACTAGAAGAAAATTATTTTCATCAATGTAACCAGAATATGAGCTCATGATGTTTTAGAATACTCCAATTTATCATTATTTTCATAATCTTCTCGCATTCCTGTAATAATAACTTTAGCTATTCCTCTGCTATTTTAGCAATTTCTGTGTAAACTAGATTCCAGATCAGATTATCATCGGATCAGGGAAAACTAACATAATCACGTGGCATATTTCAAAGCCTACATTTCGGCTCTCTGATAATCCTAAATTTTTAGCATTTTGCAATAATTCTCATCCCGAGATCTTGCATGTCAGTCGATAATAACTTTTCTTTAGTATCATCAGCTGCGGACAATCTTCATCATACAACTTCTATATTTTGATAAGGTTGCTCACATAACCGTTATAAACTTCATCCTAAATACTGATGCATTATGTAGCAAAAATGGACTTAATTTTCGCAGTCTCGTTCTCAATCCAGGCTGATCATTTTCACATGATTAATGCGTCCACTGGAGGAAGCTTGTATAATCTTTAGATAGATCCTTTCCAGGTATGAATCCCAGCAGCTTAAAATGTTGAAAATTTATTGCTTTTCAAACATAATTTCTTGTCAGTTTGATCAACTTCAGCTTTTAGCATTCTTTCTGCAGCCCATATGCTTTGCAAGTTTATGGTCTTTGGCATGTGCAGGAATCACGCATATTTCATGGCTAAATTTATTTAAATGATTGATGGCGTGATCTACCATAAATTAAAGCTAAAGGTTTCGCACATATTTGCTTCTAATTTTTGACCGCACTCCTTCAGCCACTCACTTTAGCATTACATAAAACCAATAATTTTTCTATAGTATTCTGCTTTCTTATAAATCCCTAGCAACTTCATTTGAGATCTTCAGGTAAACCATCCATTGGCATAATATCCAGCCATAGATGCTGCATTTCATCTTCTGCATACTTAGCATCAATGTGCGTTTTGACATTCACAAATTTAGCATAAAGGCAACAAAGTTCCACTCTGACTAGAAAAGATAAGAATTTATAAGTATCACTTTGATAACTACGACTAAATTCAATCAACTTATTAAAATCACTGCGAGGCATTGCTAAGTCAATATCATCATCCCAAGGAATAAAGCCTTTATGACGAATAGCGCACAAACAATGTGCCACCTGAAAGATAATATCTCAATCCAAGAGCATCACAGATCGACGAAATTCGATTAGAATTTGTAATTCAACTTGTTTAATTTCATCTAAAGAAAGCTGCTTTTTCATTTTAAAAGCTCTTTTTCGTATGCAAAAAATTTTGCACTTAAAAAGGCAAAAGCCTTTCTTCAACTAATTAATTTTCTCGCCATAGACAAATGGAATTGTCTACTTTTAATAGCTTGGGTGAGAATCATTGTTTTAACGACATTGAATAACAACTCACTAACACGTCCATAAACAAACGTGCATGGAATGTTGAATATTGTTCCGCCGGAATACGTTTTTCCAATTCAAATAAAATGGGAACAACCAACTACAGTAATCATTCCACTAATTCTTTTTGAGACATTATGAACATGTTAAACATAGCCACACGCTGTTTCATTACCGCATCAGAAACTTCCTACAAATTCCCGCACTTTTCGGCAATAATTTCACGAGTTACATCTAAATGTCGGCATAGTAAGGTATTCGCATAGTGAATAAAGCGTTTCAATGTAATAATTGCGTTTACTTGGTACGATTACATCATATCTGGCTTAATAGTGACTCGCTTCTGTCGTGTGATGAGATAGAGTGTTTCCAAAGGATTCTTTTTGCTGCTCAGCACGGCTTTTTACACTACGACGATAATGAATTAAACCTAAATAATCATTAGGTAAATTTTTCCACGCCAATAAAGTCCTGTTAGTTCACAAAATTAGGATTTTTAGCGGAAATATTATCGCCAGTATCATCGCCTTGATAACCAAGTTCTTCTTTTCCCTGATTTTACCTACATGTAATGGCAGATACATATCATCTGATGGCATAAAATGTTGTTTGTGTGTAGCAATAATAATTTTAATATCTTTCATATTTATGCCTGTGATTTGCTAAACACTTTCTAGCTAAATGATTAATGATGAAAGTACTACACCAAAAACAAATCCTACAATAAGTAAAATCAATCGCTTAGCCAATCACGTTGAACTGGATGAGTCAGGCTCACTTAAATAATATATATCTGCTGACAGCACCTTCTTTCTCTACTCTCTCTAGCATACATTTAATAAGTTAGCTTGTTTTTCAATATTATAATAATCAGAGGATAGACCAAGGGTGCATTTTCAAGGTATCAACCTGAGCTTGTAGCACTTTTCCCCCAACATAAATAAATATGAGCCATCACTGAGTTTTGAATCACTAAATGGCACCTTCGCATCACCTAACAATACTTCTGGTACGCTTTGACATCACCACCTAAAGATTTTGAATAATCTTTAATCCCACGCTGATTTTTCGATATCTAATGCCCTTATCGTAAGAGTTTTCTAACTGAATTTGACGCACTGATTTCTGTATCTTGTTCAATCTGTCTCTGGAACATCTAATCCACTAGCACCAAATCAATATTCGCTAGAAGTCTTTTTATTTTCAGCAAGCACCGTCATTGGTTTACAAATCTGGATAGTCTAATAACATATCCTGTGCTTCTTTTGGTGTCTCAGCAAAACTAACATACACCAATTGAATTTCGGATCTTTTAGATCTGGTGCATGGTAACAATCAGATTTTATCAGCAAATTAGATAAAAGCTTCTGTTTAGCCTCTTCGAATTGAGTATTTTTAGCATAAGTGTTAAACCATTTTGATTGAGAAAAGAATGCCTCTTTTCAACTACGTGAAAATAAAGCTGTTTTTGAGTCATTAAATACTGCTTCTGAAACTTTTATCTTGTGAGAAATCTTTAATATCTAGAATTGATGCATATTCACTACGGAATGAATATAATCACCTAAATTAGCGACTCTAGGCGGATCACTACCGATTTAGATGTCCATTGTTCTGGCTGTCAAAAGCATGCTGCCGCAATGGCGGTACAAACGAAGGCAGATAAAATAATCCATGAGTTTTTTCTTCCATAGATTTTTTTAATTAATTCCAATCAAATTAATCTCATCTGAGCTCATTTATTTGATAAATGACTATCACTCATTATTAATCCTTTTTCTGGTCAATTGAATATACTATAAACTCACCGCATTCTACCTGAGTTCCCCTATGCTAACAAGGAATTAAAATGATCTTTAATGAACAATGACCAACTGTAACAACACTAGAAGTTATCAATATAAATAAAAAGATATCACTAAAGGTGATATCTTTTTATATTTAAAAATCAATTAATTATATATTAACTATGCATAATACATCTCAAACTCAACCGGATGTGGTGTCATATTTAAACGCTCTACCTTCTTTACGTTTAATATTAATAAATGCTTCGATAAAGTCTTTTAGCAAACACACCACCTTGCGTTAAGAATTCATAGTCTTTTTCTAATGAATTCAACGCTTCTTCTAATGAGCTCGCTACCGCTGGAATACCTTTTAATTCTTCTGGTGGAAGATCGTAAAGATTTTTATCCATTGCATCGCCTGGGTGGATTTTTGTTTACCACACCATCAAGGCCAGCCATCAATAATGCAGCAAATGCAAGATATGGGTTTGCCATTGGATCTGGGAAACGCGCTTCAATACGGATTGCTTTCGGGCTAGTTACTGCCGGAATACGAATTGAAGCAGAACGGTTACTTGCAGAGTAAGCCAATAAAACTGGCGCTTCAAAACCAGGCACTAAACGTTTGTATGAGTTCGTACTTGGGTTGGTGAATGCATTTAATGCTTTAGCATGCTTAATGATACCGCCGATGTAATAAAGTGCGGTTTCAGAAAGACCTGCATATTTATCACCTTGGAAAATATTTTTACCGTCTTTGCTTAATGACATATTACAGTGCATACCAGAACCATTATCACCTGTGATTGGTTTTGGCATAAAGCAAGCGGTTTTGCCGTGTTCTAATGCAACGTTTTGCACCACATATTTATAGATTTGTGTTTCATCCGCTTTTAAGGTTAAGCTGTTGAATTTCGTTGCAATTTCGTTTTGACCTGCTGTTGCCACTTCATGGTGATGAGCTTCGATGACTAAGCCCATTTCTTCTAAAATTAAACACATTTCAGAACGAATATCATGAGCTGTATCAATTGGTGCCACCGCACAATAACCACCTTTTCTTCAATGGACGATAAGCATTGTTACCGCCTTCATATTTTTTTATTGGTGTTCAAGCGGCTTCAATGTCATCAATGGCGAAAAGAAGCACGGTTCATTGATACATCAAAAGCGTACATCATCAAATAAGAAGAACTCAGGTTCTGGACCAAAAGAATGCCCTGATCTGCAACGCCTGTTGAACGCACATAGTTTTCAGCACGAATAGCGATTGAACGCGGATCACGATCATAGCTTTGCATGGTTGTTGGCTCATAAACGCTACAACGAATTGAAAGTGTTGGGATCTGCGCAAATGGATCGACTACTGCAGTCTCAGCGATTGGCATTAAAAGCATATCGGCTTTGTTAATGGTTTTCCAACCTTCAACAGAAGAGCCATCGAACATTTTGCCATCTTCAAACATATCTTCATCGACAAGGCTAACTGGGATGGAAACACCGTGTTCTTTACCTTTAATGTCGGTGAAACGAAGTAGCACGAACTTAATATCGTTCTCTTCGATCAGTTTGAATACGTTGGCAATTGCATTTGCATTTGGCATAAGGAGTCCTCTATTTTGCTATGTGTATAATCTTTAATAAAATTAAAAGAGCATTATAACGCAATCGCTTGCTTTTTCATAGATTTATTTTATAGTCACTAGCATAGCAGAGTAGCGAAATATCGTGTATAATTTTTGCCCTTTTCGAGATTCTCGTAGGGTGAGTTTACTCACTAATTCAAACTACTTGACTATTCGGTGGCATTAAAAATTCCACCCTACAAAACTTAAACTTTAAGAACGTAATAAATGAAAAACGACATTGATATTAATCAAATTGCGCAATATCGCAATCATCGCTCACGTTGACCATGGTAAAACCACCCTCGTTGACAAACTCCTTCAACAATCTGGTACATTTGAATCAACTCGTGGTGATGTTGATGAACGCGTAATGGACTCAAACGATCTTGAAAAAGAACGTGGTATTACCATCTCAGCATACCGCAATTAACTGGAATGGTTATCGCATTAACATCGTAGATACCCCAGGACACGCCGACTTCGGTGGTGAAGAACGTGTACTTTCTATGGTGGATTCTGTACTTTTAGTCGTAGATGCCTTTGACGGCCCGATGCCACAAAACACGTTTCAGTAACACAAAAAGCCTTTTGCTCACGGTTTAAAACCAATCGTAGTTATCAACAAAGTTGACCGCCCAGGCGCACGTCCTGATTGGGTGGTGGATCAAGTATTCGATTTATTCGTTAACCTTGGCGCAACCGATGAGCAATTAGACTTCCCTATTATCTATGCTTCTGCATTAAATGGTGTCGCAGGTCTTGAACACGAAGAATTAGCGGAAGATATGACCCCGTTATTTGAAGCGATTGTTCAACACGTTGAACCGCCAAAAGTGGAATTAGATGCCCCATTCCAAATGCAAATTTCCCAACTAGACTATAACAGCTATGTGGGTGTTATCGGTATCGGCCGTATCAAACGTGGTGCTATCAAACCAAATCAGCCAGTGACGATCATTGATGGCGAAGGTAAAACTCGTCAAGGCCGTGTAGGTCAAGTATTAGGTCACCTTGGTTTACAACGTTATGAAGAAGATGTTGCTTACGCAGGTGATATCATCGCGATTACGGGTTTAGGTGAATTAAATATCTCGGATACCATTTGTGATATCAACGCGGTTGAAGCCTTACCTTCATTAACTGTTGATGAACCAACCGTAACCATGTTCTTCTGTGTAAACACTCTCCGTTTGCAGGTCAAGAAGGTAAATATGTGACTTCTCGTCAAATTCTTGAACGTTTAAACAAAGAGTTAGTTCACAACGTGGCATTACGCGTAGAAGAGACACCAAACCCAGATGAATTCCGTGTTTCTGGTCGTGGTGAATTACACCTTTTCTGTATTAATTGAAAAATATGCGTCGTGAAGGTTGTGAACTTGCGGTTTCTCGTCCTAAAGTAATCTACCGTGAAATCAACGGCAAAAAAACAAGAGCCTTACGAACAAGTGACTATCGACGTAGAAGAACAACACCAAGGTTCTGTCATGGAAGCATTAGGTATCCGTAAAGGTGAAGTTCGCGACATGATGCCGGATGGCAAAAGGTCGTGTACGTTTAGAATACATCATCCCAGCCGTGGCTTGATCGGTTTCCGTGGTGACTCATGACTATGACGTCAGGTACTGGTTTACTTTACTCTAGTTTCGATCACTACGATGACATCAAACCAGGTGAAATCGGCCAACGTAAAAACGGTGTATTAATTTCTAACGCAACAGGTAAAGCACTTTGCTTATGCACTATTTGGTTTACAAGAGCGTGGTAAATTAATGATCGAAGCCAACGTAGAAGTTTACGAAGGTCAAATCATCGGTATTCACAGCCGTACAAACGACTTAACTGTTAAACTGTTTACAAGGTAAAAAAACTCACCAATATGCGTGCATCAGGTAAAGATGATGCAATCGTCTTAACTACACCGGTGAAATTCTCCCTTGAACAAGCCATCGAGTTTATCGATGACGACGAGTTAGTGGAAGTGACACCTGAATCGATCCGTATCCGTAAAAAACTCTTAACGGAAAACGATCGTAAACGTGCAAACCGTACCACAACCAGTACGAGTACACACTAATTAAAAACGTGCGGAAATTTGACCGCACTTTTAAACAAACAAAAGGCGAACATCATGTTCGCCTTTTTATTTTATGATTAAACTAGCCTAATCTGACTTTCTCACCACCGAATTCATCGAGTAAGTTTTCGGTCAGTTTAGATAAAATGACCTGTCATTAATACAAAATCAGCATCAAAGCGTTGCGCATAGTCTTCTTTTAAAATATCGGCATTTTTCTCACGCACCGCATCTGCAAATTTTAAACGTTTGAGCGTGCAATCTTCATTAAACACAAACGTCAGCGTATCTTCCCACTCCAATGCGAGCTTGCTCACCACTTTTTGCCATCTTGTAAAAGCGCGAGAATCTCTTCATTTTCTAAAGGCTGTTTCTACAACGGATCACGCTGTCTTCTTGGCTTCCACGCAGTTCAGCTTCTTCTAATGCCACCAACCAATGCGGGATTTTTTCCCTGCACAATCCAATCCGTTAAAATGGTCGAAGGTTCATTCGCAAAAGCCAACGGTACAACCGGTAACGAACCAAGTGATTTACGTAATAATGCCAAGGCATCTTCTGCACGTTTACTGGATGCCGCATCAACATGAACAAGGTTATTTTCGGTATCAATCCACACGGCAGTTTGCTGATTTTTTTAGTGAATGCACGTGGCAATAAATTCATCACCACATCATCTTTTAACGTTTGTTTTTCCGTTTTCTTCAATTTACGGTTTTTCTTTTTGCTCAAGGCTTTCAATGCGTTCATCTAATTCACGTTTTCACCACATTCGCTGGCAACATTTTTCTCTTCTTTTTTTCGCAACCAATAAAAATGTGTTTACCGACAGAAAAAATGCAATAGCTCACTGTCTTTCAAGGGATTCGTCCAACCGAATTTACTTTTGATCTTGTGAGCCACAGGATGAAATTCACAATCTGACAACTGGCGTTGTAATTCATTAAGATCCCAATCTAAGGGCTTAGTCAGCCCTATATGACATTAAATTTTTTTAAAACCACATCGTAACACTTCCTTCATAATAGGGTAAAATACGCGACATTGTAGCCCATAAAACTCACGGGGAAAAATGATGCAACAGAAATTAATTGCCTTCATCGGTGGTGGCAATATGGCACAAGCCATTGTGTTAGGGCCTATTAAAACAAGGTTATCCCTGCCGATAAAATTATCGTTAATGATCCTAATGAAGAGAAACGTGCTTTTTGCTCAATATGGCGTCGCTGTTTCGACGGATAACGAGCAATCCATCACACAATCTCAAGTTGTGTTATTTGCGGTTAAAACCACAGTGCTAGCCGATGTTTGCAAGCCATTAAGTGCGGTTGATTTTTCTGATAAATTAATTATTTCTATTGCAGCAGGTATTTCGACTGCCCGATTAGCTGAACTCCTTCCAACAGCAAAAATCCATTGTTCGCGTGATGCCAAAACACACCCTGCATTAGTGGGTGAAGGTATGGCTAGCTTTATTTGCTGATAAAAACACACCTGAAATTGACCGCACTTTTTGCGGAGAATTTACTTTCAGCCGTAGGGAAAACCACTTGGGTGACAAATGAAGATCACATGCATGCAGTCACTGCGGCATCTGGCAGTAGCCCAGCCTACTTCTTCCAATTTTTAGAAGCCATGCAACAAGGCCTAATGGAAATGGGCTTAGATGAAAATCAATCTCGTGAGTTGGTACAACAAGCTATGTTAGGCTCAGCGAAGCTGGTGATTGAAAACCCACAGACTGCGCTTTCGACTTTACGAGAAAATGTCACCTCAAAAGGCGGCACCACCGCAGCCGCGTTGAATGTGTTCAATCAACACCAATTTAACAACATCATTAAACAAGCGATGCAAGCCTGTGTGGCACGCTCACAAGAAATGGAAAAATTATTCTAATGCAAGTTCGTCCCTTTTACTTGGCTCGCCTTGAGCTTTTTGGCTACTACTGTGCCTACGGTGTGTTTCTTCCCCTTTTCCCGGCATGGTTGAAAAACGCAATCTTATAGCGAAGAAAGCATCGGCTTATTGCTTGCCTGTGCCTACATTTTTCCGTTTCAGCGGCGGTATTTTTATTTTCCGGCTTAATCAAACGCGTTTCCCTCTTAGTAAATGGCTTTACGTTATTTAGGTGTAGCCAGTGCCATTACAATGGCCTTAATTGGACTGATGTCGCACAATTTCTGGCTCTTGTTTATTGGACTTGCGTTGTATTCCATGGTGAATGCGGCCGGTATGCCGATTGGTGATAGCCTCGCCAGCACGTGGCAACAACAAATTCATTTGAGATTATGGCAAAGCGCGCTTAATTGGTCCCTTTTGCGTTTCGTTGTTGGTGTGATGGTATTCGGGTATTTTGTTGGACCTCGTGGGTGAGCAATATATTACTTGGATGATCACAGGGCATACTCGTTTTTTACTGTATTGTGCAATTACTTCATCCGAACCCAATGCCTCAGGATGAACCCCAAAGTGCGGTCGAAAATTCCGTTGGATTTCTAGACTTACTGAAAAATAAAACCACCCTTCGTTTGTTTATTGCGATTGCACTGATTCAAGGATCGCACGCAGCTTATTACTCATATAGCACCATTTTTTTGGACAAATCATGGCCACTCTGTTTCTGATGCAGGTTTATTTTTGGGGAATCAGTGTATTAGCTGAAATCGTGGTCTTTTTCTTCTCTACTCGATTATTCAAAAAAACTGGACCATTACAGCCCTTTTCTATCTCACCGGTATTGCGGCTATCGTGCGTTGGCTCACTTTCGGTTATGCCGATACCTTTGTTGAAATCGTCCTATTGCAATGTTTTCACAGTCTTACTTATGTCGTTGGCCATTACGCAACCGTGCGTTACATCACCACTCAACCACAAACCCATATTGCGAAATTACAAGGCTTTATACAATGCCTTGGCGGGATGTGCAGCCATTGCGATTTTCACTGCGCTTTCTGGCGTACTTTATCCAATTTCGCCAGTTTATGCCTTTAGTTTAATGGCTGCCTTTTGCCTTCATTGGCTTATTTATCACTCCGCGTGGTGTGAAAGCCTTTTTGGTACATAGAGTGTAAACATGAATAATCTCACGCTAGTCGATTTGTTCTTGAATGAATATTGGATTGAAAAAGGATTGTCTGAAAACACCGTGCAGTCTTATCGTCTCGATTTGACCGCACTTTGTGATTGGTTGGATAAACAAAATTTATCCCTCGAAACCCTCGAACCCTTAGATCTGCAACAATTTTTAGGCAGCCGTTTAGAGCAAGGTTACAAAGCCACGAGCACCGCGCGAATGTTAAGTGCGATGCGGAAATTATTCCAATATTTGTATCGTGAAAAGTATCGTACGGATGACCCAAGTGCTGCACTGAGCTCACCCTAAATTGCCAAGCCGCTTACCCTAAATATTTAACCGAGCAACAAGTCACGGATTTATTAAATACGCCTGATGTCGAAATTCCGCTCGAGTTACGCGATAAAGCTATGTTGGAATTGTTGTACGCCACAGGATTACGTGTCACGGAATTGGTCACGCTCACCATTGAGAATATGAATTTACAACAAGGTGTCGTGCGTGTGATTGGTAAAGGTAACAAAAGAACGCATTGTACCAATGGGAGAAGAAGCTGCGTTTTTGGGTGCGACAATTTCGTACTTTACGGTCGCCCTATTTTGCTCAATGGACAAAGTTCTGATGTGGTCTTTTCCAAGTCAACGGGCTCAGCAAATGACTCGCCAAACCTTTTGGCATCGTATAAAAGCATTATGCCGTGTTAGCGGGAATCGATACGGATGCCCTTTCACCACGTTCTCCGTCATGCCTTTGCGACGCATTTGGTGAATCACGGTGCGGATCTCCGTGTTGTACAAATGCTCCTCGGACACAGCGATCTCTCCACCACGCAAATCTATACTCATGTGGCTAAAGAACGCTTGAAAACACCTTCATGAAAGATTTCATCCGAGGGATAGATAGAAAAAGTGCGGTCAAATTTATCGTTATTTTTGACCGCACTTTAGTATGAAAAGCTTATTTCAATGACAACAATCTCGCCACATTTTGAGCTGTTGAAATTAAATTCTGCTCGCCCTTGTTTGAGAATTGTCGGTAAATCACCCAGATTACGAATAATTGGGAACACCGCATCAATGCCATGTTCATACACCACTTCATAATCCTCACGCAAACAACCCACAATCGCGATGACTGGCTTATTAAATTGTTTTGCCGTGCACGCCACACCGATTGGGGTCTTACCTAAGATACTTTGTGCATCCATACGGCCTTCACCAGTAATCACTAAATCAGCCTCTTTAACTTGCTCAGCGAGTTTCAAATTATCTAACACGATCTGCACACCGGCTTTCAGTTGCACATTAGGTAAGAGCAATAAACCACCGCCCATACCACCTGCCGCCCCCTGCACCTGGTTGATCTTGAATTTTTTTACCACAATCCCGCTCGGCAATTTCGGCAAAATGGGCTAATGCAGCATCGAGTTCTTTCACCATCTCAGGCGTCGCACCTTTTTGTGGACCAAAAATCGCAGAGGCTCCTCGTTCACCACAAAGTGGATTATTCACATCACAAGCCACTTCGATTTGTACGTGTTGCAATCGAGGATCTCAAATCAGCCAGTTGAATTTTCAGCAAGATTTAGATAATGCTGTACCACCAAAGCCAATGGATTGACCATTTTTATCCAATAAACGTAAGCCCTAATGCTTTGCAGCATACCTGCGCCACTGTCATTTGTGGCACTCCCGCCAATCCCCTAAAATGATATGTTGTACGCCAAGATCAAGGGCTTTGCTTAATCAGCTCACCCGTACCAAAACTGGTGGTTTGACAAGGATTGCGTTTATCCATCGGGACAAGATGCAATCCCAGATGCGGCTGCCATTTTCGATAATCGCCGTTTTACCCATCACCCGATAAACCGAAAAAGCTTTTTTTACTTGATTGCCTAACGGTGCAGTGACTTCTGTCTCAATCAGACGACCCCTGAGTGGCATCTACCAAAGGATTGCACGGTTCCCTCTCCACCATCTGCCATTGGTAATTTCACATATTCAGCGTTTCGGGAAAAATACGCTTTAAAGCCCTGTTTCAATCGCATTTAGCCACTTCGAGTGCGGTTAAACTTTCTTTAAAATGAATCAGGCGCAATGACAATTTTCATACTCTCTCCTTAAAACTCAACTAAATACACCGAAAAATTAAGGTGGAAACAATGGTCATCATTAAACCCCACTGCACTTTCATAAGGAATCAATTTTAAGCGTTCTTTCATGTCCATATTTCACGCTACCGCCAGTTGCATGGAAGAAAGAACCATGTGGCATATTGTCGAATACTGATCGCCCCCTGCGTGGATCATCGCGGCCGCAGCAAGACTGCTTACACCCCAGCTCTAATAGCGTTGAACTAAATACATTTGGATGCGACCGCTGTGCCCTGCAGTCGTTGATGCTGTCGCAAGAGACATCAATACACCAGAAATTGGCGCAAGAATATAAGAAGGCAGACCAGAATGTTTTTAAGCCCTCAATTAGCACATCTTTCATGCCCGGAATTAGCAATAATGCCCGGCTAAAGCCCCTGTACCGAGTAACATAATCGCCACCGGTGCCATTTTGCCCTAAACCGCTAATCGCATAACTATTGGCATGGCGAAGTTTTTTCCCATACATAACGCACCAATCAGACCACCCAAGTGGCAACGCAGATGAGAGGATCGACTTTAATATCCGCCAACGGACGAAGCGCCAGTAATAAGATGGCCACTAATGGTGCAGCAAGTGCGGTCAAAAATGAGGGTAAATGTCTGAGTATCAACGACAACGCTTCTTGTGCGGATACAAAGCGAGCCTTTGTTTTTTTAAACGTTTTGCTAAGAAAGTAGGTCAAGACTAATCCAAAGATACCCGGGATAATCCCCTGCCACCATCACTGACGTTAAAGGCAGATGGAATGTATCTGCGGCAGCAATCGCATTGGGATTAGGTGACATCAAGTTTCCTGCTTTACCCCACCAATCATCGCCAAGAAACGGCTGATTTTTGATAAATTGGTGCGACGAGCTAAAGCGCTGAGCGCAATCGGGAGAAACCGTAATAACGGCAACATCAATAAACACGCCAACAGCGGTTAAAATTAATGTGGCTAAGGCTAACGCTAATAACGCTCTTGCTTTCACCAAGTTGTATGTGTAATAGTTTCGGCAATCGTGCTAGCTGCCCCGGATTCAATGAGTACACCTGCTAGTACCCCTGCTGCGAAATTCGCATGACTGCGGTCGTGATACCCTTGAGCTCCACCGATCATTAAGATTCACCGTTTCGGATAAATCAGCGCCACCAACTAATCCCCCTACTCAAAGCCCCCGACTCAACATGCCATAGGGCTGGTGAGACTTTTTCAAAATAAGAAAAATAGCCACAATAAGTGCGACTGAGCGCACCGAAGGACTGAGACTGTTGTCATAGAGTCCTCCCTGACATGAATATGCAAAAATCTTTCTTATTTATATCAGCAAAACGTAGAGGTATATAAATGTTTGTGTACATTTCACCTACAAAAACGGCTTATGTAAAACACATAAGCCGACATTTTTACTTAAAATTGACCGCACTTTAGAAAAATAAAATACTTCCCCAAACCACGACAACAATGCAAAGCGCAATGAATACCGCTGCTGAGCCTTGGTCTTTGGCTCTCCTGAAAGCTCGTGGCGTTCTGTACCGATACGATCCACCACCGCTTCAACTGCACTATTTAACAGCTCTACTGCCATCACGAGTAAAACCGATGAAATCATCAAGGCAATTTCAATTTTAGTGTCACCCCAGCCAAAAATGCGAGCGGAATCAGAATGCACGCAAGAAAAACATTCGTGGCGGAAATGCGGTTTCATTTTTGAATGCACTTTTTAAAGCCTTGTAAGGAATATTTTTGTAGAGTTAATTAAATGGGTTAATCCCTGTGGTTTTATACATAAAAAGTTCCTATGTTGTAATCTATAAACGTTTTTGCTTCGATAACGTCGTCTAACTTCGCTAATCTGGCCAGTATTTTACTTAAACTTTCGACATTTTTTTCAGTTCAATTTCCATATCCATCGTTGCCACTTGTTTTTTTGGTGTCCGCACGGCTTGAAACACCCTAGCACACTGACTTTTTTCATTCGCCAGCACAGTCGTAATATCGCGTAATAAACCATTACGATCACTCGCCACAATGCGAATATTAATATGGAAACCCCGCCGCATAATTATCCCCCAAAGGGCTTCCACCACGCGTTCAGGATGTGCAGCTTGTAATTCAATGAACTGCTCACAATCGCAGCGATGAATTGAGATGCCACGTCCCCATCGTAATGTAGCCTGCAATTGCATCGCCTGGAATAGGCTGACAACAACGCGCCATATGATGCATTAAATTACCGACACCCTTCAACAATCACATAGCCTTTATTCTGTTGCTGATCTGCTTTTCTGTTGCGCCTTTCTGCTGTGCAGTATTCGCGCTTTTACTCGCCACATGGCGGAGAATTTCTTGATCCGCTTCTTCAGCCGTCACTTTAATCAATCGGCTTTGCAAGAAAATTCATCAACTGATTTAAACGAATATCTCCGCTACCAATACCCGCATATAAATCTTCGAGATTTTTTTAAGTTATAACGAGGCAAGGCAAGCTGCTCAACCTGTTTTCAAACTGATATTCAAACGCGCAAGTTCATTATCTAACTGCTCTTTACCCGCTGGAACGTTTTTTTATCACGATCTTGTTTTCTTAAACCACGCTTGGATTTTTCGCACGCGCTTTTGAGGTATGGGTAAACCCTAGGTTTGGATTGACCCAATCTCGGCTTGGATTTGGATTTTTCTGCGTGATGATATCCACTTGCTCACCCATTTGTAGGTGATAAGTGAATGGCACGATACGCCCCCCAACTTTCGCCCCAATACAACGGTGACCAATTTCACTGTGGATCGCATAAGCAAAATCGAGAGGGGTTGATCCCAGCGGGTAAATCAACCACTTCACCTTTTTCGGCGTAAACACATATACGCGGTCATCAAAGACTTGGCTACGCAATTCAGCCATCACTTCGCCAGAATCTGTAATATCATCTTGCCATGCAAGTAATTTACGCAACCAAGTGATTTTTTCTTCGTAAGCAGAAAGGCTACCCGTCGTCCCCTCTTTGTATTTCCAGTGTGCTGCGACGCCAAGCTCCGCATCATCATGCATTTGCTGGGTACGAATTTGCACTTCAATCGGCTTACCGCCTTTGCCCAATACCACAGTATGAATGGATTGATAGCCATTCGGTTTAGGATTGGCGACATAGTCATCAAATTCTTTTGGCAAGTGTTTGAAATGAGTGTGACGATACCGAGCGCGGTATAACAATCCTGCAATTTTTGTACGATAACTCTGACCGCTCTGACATCATATAAACCACTGAATTCCAAAGTGTTTTCTTTTTGCATTTTTTTCGCCAAATGCTATAGATATGTTTTGGACGACCGTAAACCTCAACCTGGTCGATATTTTTCTTTTAAATAACCGGTTAACTCTGTGACAAAAATCTGCAATATACTGCTCACGATCTCAAAGCGGCGCTCATGTAATAATTTGGCAATATTTCGATATTGTTCTGGATGCAAATAACGGAAGCAGTAATCTTCAAGCTCCCATTTCAATTGACCGATACCCTAAACGGTTCGCCAATGGGGCATAAATATTGGAACATTCTTTGGCTGCCAATACTTTTTCTTCTTCACAAAAAGTGATTTTCCGCATTACGAAGAAACGTAATACGTTCAGCAAGTTTGATGATCACTCAACGGAAATCGTCCACCATCGCAAGGAGCATACGGCGCACATTATCCACTTGAGAAGCATTGGCAGAATGGCTGGCGTTGAGCTGACGGATATTATCCATCTCTTCCACGCCTTTTGAGTAATTTGGTGATTTTAGGACCAAAATCTTCCTGAATTTGTTCCCCAATCGACAGTTTGGTTTGCTACTAATGGGGAATAGCATCGCAGTGAGTAAGCTTTCACTGTCCATATTCATTTCATGCAGAATTTCCACCATTTCCACACCGGATTGCAATGTGAGCACTGCATTCTCCATTTTGATCGGCATGTTCAGCTATTTTGAGCTTGAGCGTAATACCATGCATCAATCAGAGACTTTTCTCAGTGCGGCAGTAAGTTTAAGGCTCGAACACCATTGTTCGATCACAAAATCATGTGGATTTGATAAGTGAGAACCACGAACTGCAAACCATAATACCCCCTTGTTGATGAATATGGCTCGGCAAACATCCTGTCAACCGAGTTGTCTTTTTAAGACAACAAAAAAAGTCTGACTATTCTATCAGAATTTACACCTTATTTGATAAATAATGTCACCGACTCCAAAATGACTGGTATGTGGGAACATATCAATCATGGCGGTTTTGATGATGCGATACCCGAAAGAGCGAAGAATTTCTGCATCTCGTACTAAAGGTTGCAGGATTGCAAGATACATAAAGAATGCTTTCTGCACCCAGCTCACATAACGCATTCAGTGCAAAAAGCGGCACCGCTGCGAGGCGGGATCGAGAAGAATTTTATTGAAATGTTGTTTTGCCCAAGGTTGTTCTGAAAAAGCTTGGTCTAAATCGGCTTGATAAAATTCAACATTATCGATGTGATTAAACTGTGCATTCGCTTGGGCTTTTTGCACCATATCCAAAACACCTTCAATTCCAACCGCACTTTTCACGCGTTTGGCTAAAGGCAACGTGAAATTGCCCATGCCCACAGAACAAATCTAAAAACATGATCGTCCTGATTCAAATCAAGCCAATCTAAAGCCGTCTCAACCATTTGCTGATTTAAATGCGGTATTCACTTGAATAAAAATCGCGGATATCAAAAGATAAACGAATATCGTCTAACGCATAATAAGGCATTTCACCATGCACAAGTTGAATATCTTTGATCATCTTGCAGAAACAAATTCACGGCATTGACGCGTGCAAACTCGAGCAACAAAAGTGCGGTCAGTTTCAGCTAAATTTCCTTTGTAACGTAACAACATGGCTACGCCATTCTCTGCTGAAACCAATTCAATATGCCCTAATTGTTTCGGGGCTGAATATTGAGCCCAAAGTGCGGTCAATTTTGGGGATCAGATGATTGATTGCTTGCTCTGCGACTAAGCATTGCTGAATGCTCACTAACTGATTGGAGTTTTTCTGACGAAATCCCATTTCAATGGTTTTGTTTTTTAGCATTCCACAGCAAACTTAATCGTACTCGACGACGATAAGCCCCATTGTTCGCCACAAATCATGGGCATTAATTGAATAGGGCTCTGCTTGCAGTTTACTTAATCGAGAAAAAAAGGGCTTTTCTTTTCGCTTTACGCTGCATTTCCACAGGGAATATGCTGGCCTTGGCATCCACCACAACGCCCATAATAACGACATTGCGGCTCAACACGCTGATTACTCTTTTGTAGCCACTTTTTGTGCAGTGGCTAAATCCCATATTGACGCTTTTTCATCGGTCACTACCGCTTCCACTTTTTCCGTTGGCAAGGCATTTTCAATGAACCAGGTTTTTACCTTGAATTTTGGCGACACCCTAACCCTTGATAATCTAAATCCTGAATTTCAGCGACAACTTTTTGTGTGGTTTTCTGTTTTTTGTGGAGCGTAAAGTAAAGCCATGATGGTGTTTTTAATCTATTTGTATCAAAGAAAGGGATTATTTTAAATAAAGTACGTTTTGCGTAAATAATTCTCGGCTTTTTCAGCGGCTTATCGCCCAAATAAGGTTTAAGTGCGATTCGAGTAAAGCGCTTTTGCTGCTTGCAAGACGGACTCATCGGTGAATTCCAAACGGTCAAAAGCAAGTAAATCTCGGCCATAAAAGGTCAAGTTATCTTTCACTAACGAGGCGATAAAACCCCTTTTCCGCACGGTATTGGTAAGTCATCGATTCATCTACTGGTAAACCTGAGCCTGCACAATGCAGAAAATCAATGCCATAACCTAAGATTTTAAGTAAATGAAATTCAAATAGACGTAATGTGGGCTCAACCTGTGGTTGAGTGGCTAAGCCTGTTAAGCATTGAAGATAATGCTGAAAAAGTTGTGGATTAGCTGTTTCGGGCCTCGATCACTCGAGTAATCAGCTCATTTACATAAAACCCACTGTATAAAGCCGTTTGCTGCAAAGGCAACGTAATTGCTGCGGGCTCTGCTTTCGTGAGTGTTTTTAATGCGCCTTTTCCTGACCAACGAAGAAGTAATGGCGTAAAAGGCTGTAAGACAGATTTCCATGCCGAACGTTTCGCACGTGCACCTTTTGCAATAACCGTCAAACGCCCCTGTTTCTTCAGTGAATAAATCCACCAAAAAGGCTGGTTTCACTATAAGGACGACGATGTAACACAAAGCCGCGTTGGAGATCCATACAAAGAATTATTTGCCTGATTTTTAATTCACTTGGTTGTTTAACACAGCGTTCTGCGAGCACTTCACCTACGCTAGTTTGTAATTGACTGAAATCATCTCGCTCCTGCCAATACCAACGAATATTCGCATAATTTCTACCCACGCTCAGAAATCACTACGTGTCAATTTTTTCAGTTACATCATTAAAAGTAACGGTCACCTGACTGAGTGTTTTTTACTTTTTCTGTTTTTTTGCTTGGTATGAACCACACTCACTTCTTTATTGCCTTTTACACAAATAAACCGTCGCTGAACCCTTTTGGGATTTTTTATCAACGGTTTGCACTTTCATTTTCTGTGGTGTGGCTTTGCTTAATTCAACATTTTGTGAACAAGCGGAAAAGACAAAGTGCGGTCAAAATTACGCTTAATTTTTTTAACATGAATTTATTTCCATCAAGGTTTGTTTATGATTGCTCACTTTTACGAAAATGAGCAAGGATAAAACAATCTTATCTAGAAAAATGGGCGATTACTCGCCCACTAAAAATTATTTTTTTATACTGATATGAACCATCGGCTTGACGAATGAACTTACCGCCATTTGATAAACGAAGCTCACTCACTCGACCTTGACTATTCACCGAAACCTGTACTTTATCACCAGGTTTGAAACTGCTTTAATGCATTACCTGCACCACTTTGCTTTTTGTCATGGCATTCACATCTGAAATATTCAATTTATTATCACGGAATACTTGCATCAGTGAAACACCTTGAGGCACAGTTAATGTTTTTTTGTTGCACCTGTTGAAGCGGTTTGTGCTGCTGGTTCTGTAGCTTTCACCGCATTGTGGGTTGCTGATTTCGCTTCCACAATTTGAACTTTACTGTCTTTAGTCGCAAACCGGTTTTCGCTTCTTGAATTTTTGCTTTGACTCTTTTTTTCACGGTTTGAGTCGGCTGAACTGTTGCTTTTTCAGCTACAGGTTTAGGTTGTTTTTTTCTCTGAACCACCGATGTTTGTTCACGACGAGGTTCTGCTTTTATGCTCAACCGTTGCGGTATGTTTTTTTCTACAGTTGGTTGCACTGTTTTCACGGGTTCTTTAACTGGTGCAGGAGCAACAGCTGGTTGAACCGGTGCAGGTTGAGTTGCTGGTTGTTGAGCAACAGTTTGTTGTGCAGGCTCTGCAGGTTGTGATTTTCGCAGCATCTGCTTTATCACCCTACGTACTCCATGGCTGGAGGTGCATCTGATTTAGCGTCATTTGCTGCTTTGTTCTGTTGTTGCAGGAGCTGTAGTATTATTATCTAATACTGTGGTTTCAACCGGTTGAGACTGATCCAATGATTGGAATTGAACCGGAATTTCATTGCTGTTTTGTTGTTCAAAAGACTCTCACCGTATCTGAATTTGGTTTTAGGGTGAAGAAAATGATCAGTAATACCACTAAACCCAAAATCGCAATAAATAAACGACGATGTTTTTCTGGTAACATTTGTAGAACCTTCCATTTTTCAGGTGATTTCAAGCTTGCTGCCGCAGCGGCTGCCGGTGCAACTGTTTCGGCTTGAGTTGTCACTTCTTCCACAATCTCTTCTGCAGGTGAATTTTTCAAAAATCACTTTTTCTTCCGCTACGCTTTTTTCTACTTGAACATTTTCAACAGGGCTCTTGAGCTCCGAAAGCACTTGATTGCAGCTGACTGTTCAGTATTTTCACTTTGGAATGCTTGAGAAGGTGAAAAAGGTTGGCTTGCTGCCGCACCAAAAGTTGGTTCGCGACGAACATGGAATTGCGTATCTGGTTGCTCTTTTTTACCAAATAAACCTTTGGCTTTATCAAAAATTGAGCCACTTTGTTGAACCGGTTTTCTTGGGGTCACAGAGTCTGAATGATTAAATCCTAAATCTAATTCATTTTGAGATGAATTGTCGTTAGGTTGTTTTTTATTATCCACGGGATTACCTCGATTTGCTAAACTAAAGATCGCACAAAAGTGCGGTGAAAAATTGAATCGTATTTTATCGGATCTTAGCGGTGTATAAAGTCTTATTTGGCTCTCCACCGATTTCTCGAGCTAATTTGGGCACTAAATAGCCAGAAGTGAGCGCCTGTAATTCTTTGTAAATTTGTAATGCTTTCTCATCTGAGATATAGAAATGGCTCGCCCCTGCACTTTATCCAACAAATGCAAGTAATAAGGCAAAATTCCCGCTTGAAACAGCTTATCGCTCAATACTTTTAATGTATGTGGGTTATCATTCACATCTTTTAAAAGGACTGATTGATTGAGTAACGTGACTTTAGCACCTGCCAGTTTTTGCATAGCCAAAGCGAGTTCTTCATCAATTTCATTTGGATGATTGATATGTGTCACAAACACCGTTTGTAATGGGCTTTTTAGCAATAAATCACAAAATTCATCCGTAATACGCTCCGGAATCACGACCGGCAAACGAGAGTGAATACGTAAACGCTGTAAGTGCGGTATTTTTTCAAGGCGTTCTAATAGCCATGCCCATTCACTATCCTTTGCCATCATCGGATCGCCACCCGAAAAAATCACTTCTTCAATTTCTGGATGGGCCGCAATATAGTCTATTGCTTGTTGCCAACTCGTTTTATTGCCTGGGTTTTGATCATAAGGAAAATGACGACGGAAACAATAGCGACAGTTAACGGCACAGCCTCCTTTTGCCATGAACAGCAAGCGATTTTGGTATTTATGCAGAATATTAGGCACGGCATTTTTGCTGCTCATCTAAAGGATCTTGGCTAAAACCCTTCCGCTTCAATAAATTCTTGTTGAGCTGTCATCACTTGTAAAAAAAAGTGGGATCTTTAGGATTCCTTTTTCCATTTTTTCAACAAAAGGCAAAAGGCACTCGCATAGCAAAAAGTTTACGAGCGGCGATATCCTCGGCAAAATCTTCAACAGGCAAATTTAAGGTTTTTAACAAGATTTTCGGATCAGAAATCGCATTTTTTAGGGTTTCTAACCAATTTTGTTCTTCTCTAATCGCAATATTTCGGGTTAAAATACGCACTTTCAAAACAATCTCTATTTTTTAGGATATTTTTAATATGGCTACATATACTACCAGTGATTTCAAACCAGGTCTAAAAATTTATGCAAGACGGTGAGCCTTGTGTGATCGTTGAAAACGAATTCGTTAAACCAGGTAAAGGCCAAGCTTTTACTCGTACTCGTATTCGTAAATTAATTTCAGGCAAAGTATTAGACGTAAACTTCAAATCTGGTACTTCGGTTGAAGCTGCTGATGTTATGGATCTTAACCTCACTTATTCATACAAAGATGATGCATTCTGGTACTTCATGCACCCAGAAACATTTGAACAATACTCTGCTGATGCAAAAGCAGTGGGTGATGCTGAAAAATGGTTATTAGACCAAGCAGATTGTATCGTGACTTTATGGAACGGTGCGCCAATTACTGTCACTCCACCAAACTTCGTAGAATTAGAAATCATCGATACCGACCCTGGTCTTAAAGGTGATACTGCGGGTACAGGCGGTAAACCAGCAACATTAAGTACTGGTGCTGTGGTGAAAGTACCTCTTTTCGTTCAAATCGGTGAAGTAATTAAAGTCGATACTCGTTCAGGCGAATACGTCTCTCGTGTGAAATAATCTTTCATTGAGAGATAAAAGAGCGGTCAATATTTAATGAAATATTGACCGTTTTTTATTGCCTGCTCATTAGTTTCATAGAGATAAAAAAATGCGGTTATTTCTAACCGCACTTTGATTGATTATTTTGCTTTTGTGCCTTCTAAATCTAAAGAAGGTTTTCTATCTGAGTTCACACAAATAACTTGTGCAGCCGCATAGAGCGTTGTATTAGGTTTTAAGCTAATGGTGTATTTCTCTTGTTTTTTCGGTGCGGCACGTAAACCTTCACCCCAGAAATCATCATAAAAAAATCAGTACGAACTTGGGTTAAATGGTAGTTCTTACAGTTTAAGATTTTATATTGGCGAACAGAACGTGCATAACGTCTTTTCTCATTTGGATACACATATAAACCTTTATCCAAATTCACCACGGCATCAAAATGCACTTGGTTTAAATCTTGGTTATCCACCCAAATTGAATCGGTATCAATGTAGTAATTTTTATCTTTTACTAATCGAACATACCCTACTCTATCTTTTGAAGGGGCGTTAATGTCACCTCTTCTTGTGTAACTGGCGATTGAACAGCTGAACAGCCTGCTAAAAGGGCTACACCTAAAAACGTTAATGCTAATTTTTTCATTTTTCCTCCTTAAAGCTTTCTAAAGCCTGCTGTTAATCTTTTTATACCTTAGCTTAATATTTTACCGTATGTCCATATCCTTCAAGGATTGTTTTAATATGCTCAAGCTGATTCTTTTCGTCGGCGGTAAAACATCTGCGAGCTCATACTCAAAGCCAAGGGTTTTTCCATTTATGAGCCCCTAATCGATGATAAGGGAGAAGTTCGACTTTTTTCAATATTGGTCATACCTTCAATAAACTGTCCGAGCAGATGAACATCATGATCGTTATCGGTATAACCTGGAACGACTACATAACGAATCCAGGTACGCTGATTACGTTTTTGCAGATATTTCGCAAATTCCAGCGTCCGTTTATTTGGTACACCAATCAGATTTTGGTGCACTTTGATCGTTCAGTTCTTTTTAAATCAAGCAAAAACAAGATCGGTTACATCGATCAGTTCATCAATAATGTGATCATAATGACGTACAAAACCCATTGGTATCTAAACAAGTATTAATGCCTTCTGCTTTACAAGCTCGGAACCAATCACGTACAAACTCAGCTTGAAGAATGGCTTCACCACCTGATGCTGTTACACCACCACCGGTTGCATTCATAAAATGGCGATAGCTCACGACTTCTTTCATGAGTTCTTCCACACTGATTTCGCGACCACCATCAAGATCCCAAGTATCACGGTTGTGGCAATATTTGCAACGCATTAAACAGCCTTGCATAAATAAAATAAAACGAATGCCGGGACCATCCACGGTTCCACAGGATTCAAAAGGAGTGAATTCTTCCTAGAACAGACATACATAAATTTCCAAAAATAAATCTAGCTAAATTTTACCAAAAAAATATCATCTATAAAAAAATGAGCCTGACTTAAAATCAGGCTCATAATTTTTATGTTCCCGCTAAAGTGCGGTTAAATTTTATCGTGTTTTTAGAACGATTCTGTGAATGTACGAGTGACGACGTCTTGTTGTTGCTCTTTTAGTTAAAGAGTTGAAACGTACTGCGTAACCAGATACACGAATGGTTAATTGCGGATATTTATCCGGATTTTCCATCGCATCTAATAACATTTCACGGTTTAATACGTTCACATTTAAGTGTTGACCACCTTCTACTGCTGCTTCGTGGTGGAAGTAACCATCCATTAAGCCAGCAAGGTTGCGACGTTGTGCTTCTGGATCTTTACCTAACGCATTTGGTACGATTGAGAAGGTATAAGAAATACCATCTTTCGCGTAAGCAAATGGAAGTTTAGCCACAGAAGTTAATGATGCTACCGCACCTTTTTGGTCACGACCATGCATTGGGTTAGCACCTGGTCCGAATGGCGCACCTGCACGACGACCATCTGGGGTGTTACCTGTTTTCTTACCATAAACTACGTTAGAAGTAATGGTTAATACAGATTGTGTAGGCACAGCATTGCGGTAAGTTTTAAGTTTTTGAATTTTCTTCATGAAACGTTCAACTAAATCACAAGCGATGTCATCAACACGGTTGTCGTTGTTACCATATTGTGGATATTCACCTTCGATTTCGAAGTCGATCGCTACGTTGCTTGCTACAACATTGCCATCTTTATCTTTGATGTCGCCACGAACTGGTTTAACTTTCGCATATTTAATTGCTGAAAGTGAGTCTGCTGCAACAGAAAGACCTGCGATACCACAAGCCATGGTACGGTATACATCACGATCATGTAATGCCATTAATGCGGCTTCGTATGAATATTTATCATGCATATAGTGGATGATGTTTAAGGCAGTCACATATTGTTTTGCCAACCAATCCATAAAGCTGTCCATACGAGTCATGACTGTGTCGAAATCTAACACTTCATCAGTGATTGGTGCAGTTTTCGGACCAACTTGCATACCTAATTTTTCATCGATACCGCCGTTGATTGCGTATAACAATGTTTTCGCTAAGTTTGCACGCGCACCGAAGAATTGCATTTGTTTACCCAACAACCATTGGTGATACACAACATGCGATTGCGTAGTCATCATTGTTGAAGTCTGGACGCATTAAATCATCGTTTTCGTATTGAACTGATGAGGTATCAATCGATACTTTCGCACAGAAACGTTTGAAGTTTTCAGGTAATTGTTCAGACCAAAGAATTGTTAAGTTTGGTTCTGGAGAAGTACCCATGTTGTAAAGGGTGTGTAAAATACGGAATGTATTTTTTTGGTTACTAATGTACGGCCGTCTAAACCCCATACCTGCGATGGTTTCAGTTGCCCACATTGGGTCACCAGAGAATAATTGATCGTATTCAGGTGTACGTAAGAAACGAACCATACGAAGTTTCATGACTAAAGTGGTCAACTAATTCTTGCGCTTCAGTTTCAGTAAGTTTTACCCTGCTTTTTAAATCACGTTCGATATAGATATCGATGAAGGTTGCAGTACGACCGAATGACATCGCTGCACCGTTTTGTGATTTGATTGCTGCTAAGTAAGCAAAAGTACATCCATTGAATTGCTTCTTTAGCGTTAGTTGCAGGGTTAGAAATATCGTAACCGTAGCTTGCTGCCATTTGTTTCATTTGGCCTAATGCACGGTGTTGTTCTGCTATTTCTTCACGTAAACGGATAGTTGCTTCTAGATTTACGCCATCTTCTAAGTCTTTTTGTAAAGAAGAGAATTGTGCGTATTTATCTTTCATTAAGAAGTCAACACCATAAAGTGCGACACGACGGTAGTCACCGATGATACGACCACGACCGTAAGCATCTGGAAGACCAGTTAATACACCTGATTTACGACAACGTAAAATGTCTGGCGTATAAACATCGAATACACCTTGGTTAGTGGGTTTTACGATATTCAGTGAAGATTTTTTTCACTTCAGGATCTAATTCACGACCGTAAATTTTGCATGATCCTTCCACCATTTTAATACCACCAAATGGCATAATGGCACGTTTTAATGGAGCATCGGTTTGAAGACCTACGATTTTCTCTAAGTCTTTATTGATATAACCTGGTGCGTGAGAAGTAATCGTTGAAGGCGTATGTTCGTCAAAGTCTAATGGCGCATGTGTGCGGTTTTCAACTTTAATTCCTTCCATTACGGTTTCCCAAAGTTTTGTTGTCGCTTCGGTTGGACCTGCTAAGAAAGAATCATCACCTTCATACGGGGTGTAGTTCTTTTGAATAAAATCACGCACGTTGACGTTTTTCTTGCCAATCACCGGCAACGAATCCCTGTCCCACGCAACTTTTTGTGCTTCATTAAGTTCTGACATAGTCATTTCCTTTTTTAATTGATAAAAATAAGTCTGTTTAGTTCGTTAGTACATTAGTGAGCTTTGGTTAAATAACGTTGGAATAAGCCGATACAAACCGCACCGCCCACAATGTTACCTAACGTTACTGGAATCAAATTCTTCACAATGAAATGATAGAGATCTAAATCTGCATATTTCATTGGATCCACACCAATTTGTTGCCAAAATTCTGGCGTACTAGAATGAGCTGTGATAATGCCAAGTGGAATCATAAACATATTTGCCACACAGTGTTCAAAACCTGATGCGACAAATAAACCAATCGGCATGATCATAATAAATGCTTTGTCTGTAACAGTTTTACCGGAATAAGACATCCATACCGCTACACACACCATAATGTTACATAAAATACCAAGGTTAAATGCTTCAAACCAAGTATGATGAATCTTATGTTGAGCGGTTGCCAAAATGGTTAAACCCCATTGACCATTTGCTGCCATGGTTTGTCCCCCAAACCAAATCACTGCAGCAATAAATAAACCGCCCACAAAGTTGCCCAAATATACCACAATCCAATTTCGGATCATTTGAGTTGTGGTTATCTTACCGCCTACGCGGGCAACTAAGGTTAAAAGTAGAAGAGGTGAATAATTCAGATCCTAAAATTACCACCATAATTACGCCTAAAGAGAAGACTAACCCACCGACTAACTTGGTTAATCCCCAAGGCGCTCCTGCGCTTGCTGTTTGTGTCGTCGTATAGAATACAAAGGCTAAAGCAATACAAGCCCCAGCACTAATACCAGACAGAAATGATAAAAATGGGCGTTTTTGCGCTTTATACGCAGCAACGCTTTCAGCATAATCCGTTGCTTCAACTGGTGTGAGAGCAACAGAAGATTGATTTAAATTTTCTGATGCCATATCTAACTCCAAATAGTTGGTTTATTATTTCTATACTACAACATAGGTATTCCTATACCCATTTGGTATTCTACTCTCTTATAAAACCATTGCAAGAAATCCCCACTTTATTCCAAAAAAATTTGATATTTTGCAAGTTTTGGTAAATTTTTCTGTCAAAAATAAAAAAAAGCGGAGATATCACTATTCCGCTTTTTCATATAAAATAACAACATTAAAACACGATACGATCGCGGTTTTTCTCTAACGTAGCTTTTACCAATGCCTTGTACTTCAAGTAGTTGTTCTGCCATCAGTGAAATTACCGTGCTTTTTCACGGTATTGCACAATGGCTTCTGCCTTTTTTTCGCACCCAATACCAATCAGCGCTTTTTGAATGTCTGATGCGCTGGCGGTATTGATATTTAATTTATCACTCACCGTTTGTTGTGTAGTTTGTGATGGTGTTTGACAGCGTTTGTTGCTGAACTTGCGTTTGCGGTTGAGCCTGCTCAGCTGTCTTTTTCTTCTGCAAAGCGCTTGTGTAGCTCAACATCGCGCCTGCAATAAATAATGAACTAAATAAATGTTTCATCAATTTCATAAAAATGTCCTTTATTAACAAATAAGTACCGTTGATTCATATCAACAGTGACATTTTTTAAGAAACACCGAAAAACACGCAAGAAATCGACCGCACTTTTTGCGATCTTGATCGCAAAAATTACATTTAAGCAAATGAAAAAAACGACCTTAGCGCACCACCACTGCCGTGCCACTTGCAATCACCATAAACATACTTTTTATTGCTTACCGTTGCGTAATTAATCTCTACGCCAACCACGGCATTTGCACCCTAAAGGCATGTGCTTTTTCTTCCAGCTCTTTCAAGGCATCTTGGCGTGCACGACTAATACGACGCTCATAAACACTCGAACGCCCACCAATCACATCGGTAATGCCAGCAAAAAAATCACGCATGAAAGTTTGCCCCAGCAATCACTTCGCCAAAGACGACTTGTTTGTATTCTACGATTTGTTTTACCTTCAACATTAGGGCGTAGTGGTACAATCATTTTGTATCCTTTAATTCTCGTTAAAAATCAACCGCACTTTAGGCGCGTTAATTTTGATTTTCAAAACAGCTAATGCCTTCGCACGATGAGAAATTTTCTTTTTCTCTACGGTTTCTAATTCGGCAAAAGTACAGCCTTTTTCAGGGCTAAAAAAAGAGCGAGTCGTAACCGAAAAGCCATTTTCACCTTTTTCTTCATAAATAATCTGCCCGTCACATTCACCTTGAGCAATGATCGGAGAAGGATCACTTGGGTGTTGTAATAACACAATCGTACTCACAAATTTTGCTTGGCGACGTTCAGTCGGTACATCAGCTAATTCTGCCAATAATTTTTTTCTCGGTTTTTTTCGCATCAGCTTCGTCACCATCCACACCGGCATAACGAGCAGAATACAATCCAGGCGCACCATTTAACGCATCCACCACAAGACCGGAATCATCTGCAATGGCCGGTAAACCTGATTTTTCAGATGCATAACGTGCTTTTCAAAATCGCATTTTTCAACAAACGTTAAGCCCTGTTTCTTCTGGACTTTCAATGCCTAAATCGGTCTGAGCAATGACTTCAAAACCGAAATCGGCTAATACGTCCGCCATTTCTTTTTACTTTGCCTTTTATTGCCCGTGGCAAGCACAATTTTTGTTTCATGATTCTGTCCCTCATATCAAAACATTGTCTTATTTTTAGCATCTCACCAAAAAATTTTCGGAATAAATATTGACCTTTAACCTTAGGTCAAACGTTTATGATTCGTGCTCATTCAGTTATCACACAGGAGAAAAACATGAAAAACTTATGACTTTTATCACACTTAGCGCTGCTGCAGTTTTCAATTTATGCCCAAGCTAATGAACAACCGCATCAAGCACACATGAATATGCCAATGTCGACAGATTCTGCAATGCAACAAGAATTAATGCAGGTATGAATCAAATGCATCAAGACATGATGGCAGCTGTGCAATATCAAAGATCCTGATGTTGCTTTTTGCAGCAGGTATGTTGCCACACCATATTGGCGCAGTAAAAAAATGGCGGAAGTTGAATTAAAAATACGGAAAAAGATCCTGAGATGCGTAAGCTTGCTGAGAATATTATTAACGCTCAACAAGCAGAAATTGAACAAATGCAAAAATGGCTTAAAGTGCACAATAAAAAAATAAAATAACACAAAAAGTGCGGTAAATTAACCGCACTTTTTAATCGAATTAGTTTCACTTCTTTTATTCGTAGCTCTTTTGGCACTTCAAAGAACATATTTTCTTCTAAGCCTTGAAGCTCTTCGATACTATCGGCACCAAATTCTTTTAATCGAGCAATCACGGATTGCACCAACTCTTCCGGTGCTGAAGCCCCTGCTGTTACGCCAATTGTTTCAACGCCTTCAAACCAATCTGCCGCCACATCATTTGGATCATCAATCAATTTTGATTTCACGCCCATACGCGATGCCAACTCAGCTAAACGGTTAGAATTTGATGAGTTTTTAGAGCCCTACAACCACCACTAGCTCACATTGTTTTGCTAATTCACGCACCGCTTCTTGACGATTGGTTGTGGCATAGCAAATATCGTTTTTATGTGGGCCTTGAATAGCAGGATATTTGTCTTTCAATGCACTGATAGTTTCCGCTGTATCATCAAGAGAAAGCGTAGTTTGTGTCATAAAGGTTAAATCATCATTTTCTTGAACAGGCAAACGAGCAATATCTTCCACGCTTTCAATTAAGAAAATACCACCTTCCTCGTTGTTGTACTGCCCCATTGTGCCTTCCACTTCTGGATGGCCTTTGTGTCCGATCAAAATCGCTTTTCGTCCCTTTACGGCTCGCACGTGCCACTTGCATATGCACTTTGGTTACCAACGGACAAGTTGCATCAAACACTTTTAACTGACGATCTTTCGCTTCTTGACGAACGGCTTGTGACACACCATGGGCGGAGAAAATCACAATGGCGCCATCTGGCACTTCACTTAATTCTTCTACAAAAATCGCCCCACGCTCACGCAAAACCATTCACCACAAAACGGTTATGCACCACTTCATGACGGACATAAATCGGTGCACCATGAATTTCAAGCGCTAATTCAACAATGCTAATGGCTCGATCGACACCCGCGCAAAATCCGCGAGGATTAGCTAAAATTATCTTCATTTTTGACCGCTCTTTTTATCACCTTTAAAGGCATCTAATGCTAATAAACCCGCACCAATACAAATGGCAATATCTGCCACATTGAAATACCGGATAATGATGAAATATCCCAATAAAAATCTAAGAAATCCACCACAAAACCGTTATACGCTCGGTCCACCATATTGGCTAACGCACCACCAATAATCAGTGCATAAGCTGAGTTTTGTAATTTTTGTTCTGCCGAATTCTTTTTTTCATAAAAGTAAGCCAGCATTAAAGAAATCCCAATCGCGAGCACGATAAAGAAATATTTCTGCCAACCATCATGATCAGCAAGAAAGCTAAACGCTGCGCCCAGGAGTTACGCACATAGGTTAAATTAAAAATAGGTAATATGTTCACGCTTTCATATAAATCAAAGCGTTGAACCACAATATATTTGGTCAGTAAATCGAGGATAAATGCGACCGCACTTAGCCAAAGGAATGAAAGTCCTGTTTTTATTTTTTTGTCATAGGAAATTATCTGTCTTTATAAATGGACGATGATTTTTAGCAACTCGAATAGCCTTTTATAAAGTAAAAGGCATCAAATTATAAAAGGCGAACACATTGGTTCGCCTTGCAATGTTAATTACTTTTTCTTCACCGGTCTTTGCCAACCTTGAATATGACGTTGTGGCACGCGAGTAATCACCAGCTCATCTTTCTCAATATTTTGAGTAATCGTTGAACCTGCACCCAATCGTTGCGCCATCGGCTACAGTAACTGGTGCAACTAACTGCGTATCTGAGCCCCACAGAAACACATTGTTACCAATGATTGTTTTAAATTTATTTGCACCGTCATAGTTACAAGTAATCACACCCGCACCGATATTACAGTTCTCACCGATTTCGGTATCACCCACATAAGTCAGGTGGTTGACTTTAGAGCCTTTACCCACTGTGGATTTTTTAATTTCTACAAAGTTACCCACATGGGTTTCAGCAGCTAATTCAGCACCTGGACGTAAACGAGAGAATGGACCAATCGCCGCTTTTCTCACCAATTGTCGCATCTTCTAAAACAGAATAAGGCTTGATCTCAACATCATCACCAATGGTCACGTTTTTCAATACACAACCTGCACCGATTTTTACACGATCACCCAAGCGCACATTGCCTTCCACAATTACGTTCACATCAATTTCAACATCTTTACCGTGCTCTAATGTGCCGCGTAAATCAAAACGCTCAGGGTCAATCAACATCACGCCCTGCAAGTAAAAGTTTTTTTCTGCTTGTTTACGTTGATAATAGCGTTCCATTTTGGCTAATTGTAGGCGGTTATTTACCCCTTCAACTTCCATAAAATCAGTTGCTTGAACAGCTACAATCGGACAACCATCTTGATGAGCTAAGCCAATTACATCAGTAATATAAAAACTCGCCTTGTGCATTATTATTATCTAAACGCGCTAACCATTTTTGAAACTTGCACCATCTGAAACTAACACACCTGTATTAATCTCTTGAATTTTAAGCTGCTCAGGCGTTGCATCTTTTTGTTCAACAATCCCTACAACTTTGCCATTTTCACGTACGATTCGACCATAACCTGTTGGGTTATCTAATACGACCGTTAACACTGCGATACCATTTTCAGGTTTCGCATCGATTAATTTTTGCAATGTTTCCGGTGTAATCATTGGGCCATCGCCATACACCATTAAAACATTTTCATCATCACGGAAAAAAGGCATTGCTTGTTGCATAGCATGTCCTGTACCCAATTGTTCCGCTTGGAATACCCAGTTCACGCTTTCATTTGCCAAACGCTCACGCATTAATTCGCCACCGTGACCATAAATCAAATGCACGTTTTCCGCACCTAATTGATTTGCCGTATCGATCACATGTTTTACCATCGGTTTTCCTGCCACTTTATGCAAGACTTTTGGTAAATCAGAATACATACGAGTGCCTTTACCGGCCGCTAAAATCACCACGCTTAATGCTTTATTTGTCATAAATTCTTCTCTTCTTTATAAAAAAATTTGGGCGTATTCTATCGTAGAATGGAGAATATGATAAGCCATTTAATTTTCATACATTCCTGACAAGACAAGATTGTATAAAAATCTCAAATCCTGTAAACTATCCTCCCGTCTTGATAGCTAATCATCTTTTTCTTTTTATTTTTGACCGCACTTTTCAGTATTCTGCACAAATTTGCATAAAAGATGATTGGCTATAATCATTTTTATCCCAACATTTTAGGTCTCTCACTATGGCTACAAATTATATTTTCGTCACAGGCGGTGTGGTTTCATCGTTAGGTAAAGGTATTGCTGCAGCATCATTGGCAGCAATTTTAGAAGCTACGTGGCTTAAACGTGACTATTATGAAATTAGACCCTTACATCAACGTGGATCCGGGTACAATGAGCCCAACCCAACACGGCGAAGTGTTCGTGACACAAGACGGGGCGGAAACCGATTTAGACTTAGGTCACTACGAGCGTTTTATTCGTACCAAAATGACAAAACGCAATAACTTCACGACAGGTAAAATTTACTCTGAAGTATTACGCAAAGAGCGTCGTGGTGATTATTTAGGTGCGACAATTCAAGTTATCCCACACATCACCAATGAAATCAAAAGATCGCGTGATTGCCGGTGCGCAAGGCCATGATGTGGTTATCGTGGAAGTAGGCGGAACAGTGGGTGATATTGAATCACTTCCATTCTTAGAAGCACTGCGTCAACTTGCCGTACAAGTGGGGCGTGAGCATACTATCTTTATGCATTAACGTTAGTGCCATACATCCCAACGGCGGGCGAAGTGAAAAACCAAACCAACGCAACATTCTGTAAAAGAATTACTTTCGATTGGTATTCAACCAGATGTGCTTATCTGCCGTTCAGATCGCATGATTCCACCAAACGAGCGTGCAAAAATCGCTTTATTCTGTAACGTACCAGAACGTGCGGTCATCTCATTAAAAGATGTAAATTCAATCTACCAAATTCCGGCATTATTGAAATCACAAGGTTTAGATGAATTTATCTGCCAACGTTTCCACTTAGACTGTCCAGAAGCGGACCTTTCTGAATGGGAGCAAGTGCTTTATCAAGAAGCGAATCCCAGTGGGCGATGTGACCATCGGTATGGTAGGTAAATATACTGAATTACCAGATGCTTATAAATCAGTGAATGAAGCCTTAAAACACGCTGGTTTAAAAAACCGTTTAAGTGTGCATATCAAATACATTGACTCTCAAGATGTTGAAACCAAAGGCACTGACGTATTAAAAGGCGTCGATGGTATTTTAGTACCGGGCGGCTTTGGCTATCGTGGTGTAGAAGGCAAAATTTTGACAGCAAAATATGCACGTGAAAACAATGTGCCTTACCTCGGTATTTGTTTAGGGATGCAAATTGCATTAATCGAATATGCGCGTAACGTTGCAGGTCTTGAAAAAGCGAAACTCATCTGAATTTGATCGTCACTGTGAGCAACCTGTTGTGGGTTTGATTACAGAATGGCAAGATGCGGAAGGCCACATTGAAACCCGTGATGATAATTCAGATCTGGGTGGTACGATGCGTTTAGGTGCGCAACAATGTCATTTAATTGAAGGCTCAAAAGCGCGTGCATTATATGGCAAAGAAACCATTGAAGAACGTCACCGTCACCGTTATGAAGTGAACAATAACCTGCTTCCACAAATTGAAAAAGCGGGTCTTAAAGTGACTGGCTTATCTGCGGATCGTAAATTAGTGGAAATCATTGAAGTACCAAACCACCCATGGTTTGTGGCATGTCAATTCCACCCTGAATTTACTTCAACGCCACGTGATGGTCACCCATTATTCGAAGGCTTTTGTCAAAGCAGCCAGAGAAAATCAGTTAAAACTGAAAAAGTAATTTACTGATAATTCATGAAATCAAGTGCGGTCAAAAATCCTTGTGTTTTTGACCGCACTTTGCATTAATAAGGAATAATATCATCTGTGCCTTATTCACTCATTTAATAATGGATAACTAAAAATGAAACTTGCTGTTATTTTACCCGCCTATAATGCAGAAAATTTTTCTCACTGAATGTTTAGATTCATTATTGAATCAAACCTTTAGTGATTTTTGTATTCTTGCGGTTAATGATGCTTCTACCGATAACACAGGTGACATTCTCGAAAGCTATGCGACAAAAGATGCTCGCTTACGTGTTTACCACTTTTACCACAAAACCAAGGTGAACCTGCTGTCATGCAATTTGCCATGAATATGCTTAACTATATGAATGTTGAATATGTTGCACGTATGGATGCCGATGATATTTGTGTGCCACACCGTTTTGAAAAACAAGTTCAATATTTAGACGAGCATCCCGAAATTGATATTTTAGGAAGTAATGCACTGCTCTTTAATGATGGGCAAACTGATAAAATGTCTAAAAGTAAAGTACACTTCCTCTTTTAGATAAAGATATAAAAGCACATTTTTCTTTAGCTCGTGACAATATCATTAATCCCTCTTCAATGTGGCGACATTCTAGTATCAAGGCACTCGCGATCAATTATGCACAAACAGCCACAGCGCCCGATTTTCATATGTGGGTACAATGTGCATTACATCAAAAGAAATTTGCGAATTTACCAGAGCCATTATTGTTTTATCGGATACATCAAGGTCAAGCGAGTAAAAATACATGACAAAATTAGCGAGTCTATTCAATACTCTATGGAGCTCTGGATCAGTCATTTATTTCCAGAATTAACACCTAAAGAAGTCAGCTTACTAAGTCTTATACTGCACGGGAAAAGCATTAAATTACGCACTGAAGAGTTTTGAAATCGCCTTTTTCAGCTTATGACAAAGTTCGTTCAAATAATGAAATCTCACTATTTGGTGAAGATCGGGAAACCATGTTTAGTATTTTTAGATACATACATACTGCAAAAGCTTTTTTCAAAGAACGCAAAAAGCTTTTACTTCATCAACTACACATATCTTAATAGGATTAGAGTTTTCGGTCATTTTAATATCAAAGTTCGGTCATACAAAACTGTGAATAACATCACATCGTTTTTCATATCTAACTATTTATCAAAAAAATAGCTTGTACAGTTAATTCACTATAGTAATAACCTTTTTCTTGACTAAACTCCATTTCAAGTGCACTCTCAAATAAATCGTGAAAACTTGGTCCATCAATTTTTAATAAAGTCTTTGACTGATACGGTTTTAAGATCAGCTTTCAGCACATTTTTCATCGGGTCTAGATGATGTTCGTTGAATACCTGTGTGAATATGCTCATCCATATCAGTACAATATCTATCATGATCTTCAACAAAACAAACTTCGGCTCGTTCTTTTCGTGCTCATTCTCTTCTTTTTCATCAGATTTCATATAAGCCCGCTCTAGACGATAGAATTGAATGGATCTGGCACTCGGATCCATTTTTATACGAGCGTGACATCAATTGATGCCATAGAAATTCTATTGCTGTCTACTCGGTCTGCTAATGTACTTGCTATCATTGATGCGGATATGATGCATCATAAACATCTAATGCAAATCAGCTCTTCGATCACCATATCTTCTGTACAAATAGCTTTCTCGTTTCTTTTCATAAGTGATCTGTCACATAAGAGTCTAAGCTCCATATGATGAACCAAATAATCATGATACATCATCTAATTCTTCCCAATCTTTAAGCGTTCGCTTTCGGCATATTCTCTAAACGTTCAACAAAAATCCACATCATCACGAATTTTTCCTGAACTATCGGATAAATTTAGCTTTGTGAATAGATGCTCAAAACGTTCCGTTTGGCTTTGATAAGCGATTTCTTTTGGCTTCATACCCAAGTCATGGCAAAAATTGCCACCATTACAACGAGCAGAGATTAAAACGATATTGACGAATTTTCGGCACGAGTTAGAATCGCATAAGCAATCGTAATCGCCGTAGCCAAGGCCACTAAATAAATCCGTTGTTCCGTCCAAGCATAGGCACTAATTCGACGATCAATCGCCAACCATAACAACACGATTGGCACAATGGCAAAGATATGGATAGAAACTTAAAAGAAAAGCTTCCCAGCTGGGCTTTAGCACTAATAGAACGTAAATGCATATACGCCTAAACCACCAAGCAGGTAAAGGCAAAACGCAATATTAGCCAGCATCCCTTTTGGTAATACGCCCTCAAAAATAATTTTGCACAACATAAGCATAAAGCAACACAGTGAAAAATCATCAATGCTGGGTGCTAATACAAAATTAACTAAAAGATTTCAAAAGCTACGATTTAATGTCATCTCTGATTTAGCTTGGCGTTGTTGGAATACCAAGAAAGAGAGTGGCAAAGTAAAAATGCGGTAATGATGTATAAAGATGCTCTTAGAAACTATTCAGAAAACTCGACATGTTAAATGAGCGTTTGCAATTGAAGCGAAAAATTGCAGCGACTAACCCAAACACCAACAACCCATACCAGCCGTCGTATGCCATGATGGAATATAGCGTCGTAAAAATTACGATAGAGTAAAACCCTTGATTATACAAATGGAAAGCCCACATAATACCAGTAACGCAATAAATTTGAGCGCCCCAAAACTTTTGGACTCGTGAGCATAAAAACTCACCATTATCAGTCACTGCCAAATGATGAAAACAGCACTATCGGCACAATCCATGAAAAACGATACCAAGAATAAAGGGCGAGAGAGATAAAACAAAAGATAAACAGCATCGGCTCAAAATACCCAATAAGCTAAATGATCATTTCCTTGATGAGTTCAATCCATAAACCAAATTCCCAAGTGCAAATGCAGCTAATTAGAAAGAAATTTCAATCGGATGTGCAGATCACTGCATTTTATCTCGCTGTTTTGGTTTGCTGAAAAATGTTGAAAACAGACATAATCATTCCTTTTTCAATTCTATAAAGTCTCAATTAACATAAATAATTCATACTAAAACAGTATGGAATTTACAGGCAACTTTAACGAACTTTTTATGAATAAATCCACTAAAATTAAATAGAAATATTAGATAAAAAGAGACAAAAATCTCACCGCACTTGATTGAAAAATAAGATACAGATCAAAGTGCGGTCATTTTTCCAAGACAAATTTCTAAATTTGCTTTTATTATATTCCCGTTTTAGGTTCGCCTAACTAATTTTAATTAACTTTAAACAGAGGAAAACAAAATGGCAAAAATCGTTAAAGTCATTGGTCGTGAAATCATCGACTCTCGTGGTAACCCAACTGTAGAAGCTGAAGTTCATCTTGAAGGTGGTTTCGTTGGTTTAGCAGCTGCTCCATCAGGTGCATCTACTGGTTCTCGTGAGCTATTAGAATTACGTGACGGCGACAAATCTCGTTTCTTAGGTAAAGGTGTATTAAAAGCGGTTGCGGCTGTAAACGGTCCTATCGCAGATGCATTAGTGGGTAAAGAAGCGTCTAACCAAGCTGAAATCGACCAAATCACGATCGATTTAGACGGTACTGAAAACAAATCTAACTTCGGTGCAAACGCAATCTTAGCGGTATCTTTAGCAAACGCAAAAGCCGCTGCAGCGTCTAAAGGTTTACCGCTTTACGCTTACATCGCAGAACTTAACGGTACGCCAGGCGTTTACTCTATGCCATTACCAATGATGAACATCATCAACGGTGGTGAGCACGCAGATAACAACGTTGATATCCAAGAATTCATGATTCAACCAGTTGGTGCGAAAACGTTACGTGAAGCACTTCGTATCGGTGCTGAAGTATTCCACAACCTTGCGAAAGTATTAAAATCTAAAGGCATGAGCACTGCTGTAGGTGATGAAGGTGGTTTCGCACCTAACTTAGCATCTAATGCTGACGCTTTAGCATGTATCAAAGAAGCTGTAGAAAAAGCAGGTTATGTATTAGGTAAAGACGTGACTTTAGCAATGGACTGTGCATCTTCTGAGTTCTATAACAAAGAAACTGGCAAATACGAAATGAAAGGCGAAGGCCGTTCATTCACTTCTCAAGAGTTCACACACTATCTTGAAGAATTAACTAAACAATATCCAATCGTGTCTATCGAAGATGGTCAAGATGAATCTGACTGGGAAGGCTTCGCATACCAAACTAAAGTGTTAGGCGACCGCGTTCAATTAGTGGGCGACGACTTATTCGTCACTAACACCAAAATCTTAAAAGAAGGTATCGAAAAAGGTATCGCAAACTCTATCTTAATCAAATTCAACCAAATCGGTTCTTTAACTGAAACTTTAGCAGCAATCAAAATGGCTAAAGATGCAGGTTACACCGCTGTGATCTTCACCGTTCAGGTGAAACCGAAGATGCGACTATCGCTGATTTAGCGGTTGGTACAGCAGCAGGTCAAATCAAAAACTGGTTCTATGAGCCGTTCTGACCGTATTGCGAAATACAAACCAATTAATCCGTATCGAAGAAGCATTAGAACGCGCTGGTACACCAGCTCCGTTCTTAGGTTTAAAAAGCGGTTAAAGGTCGAAGCGTAATTCACGCTGAATTTCTGTAAATCTCACCGCACTTTGCACAAAAAGTGCGGTGTTTTTCATTCAATATTTAGCGAAGTGTTACACTTAACCTCAGAAGACCAATCCTTTCTCGGTCAACCCAAACAAGTTTGGCGTCAATACCGACTGTATGATTTGGCAGTGATGTTTTCAGATGATGGTGAAACCGGCTATTTTGCGCATTAGATATGCGTCAAATGCAGCCTGTTGTCGATTGGTTACATGTTTATAACGTCGATAACACACGCAATCACCACGAAGCACGTAAATTAGAACTAAGGATGAAAGTGGTTGCTTAGCCTTTATTGTTATTAATGGCTATCCGTATGCCGTATTTGATTTTGCCTATTTGATTTGGCTATAACAAATAAACATCCTCAACCTGGATTTAATGAGCATGGACATTATCGAAGAAATTACCACGAACGTGCGGACCGCATGCTTTGTGTGAATACGATTAACAGATTAACTATGTGATTTTACCGCGGTCTTCAGCCTTTCGTCATGAGTTTTGGATCTTGATGACACCCTTTACGATACAGATGCCACGGTTTATTGAAGAACGCTTTCTTTCAATGTGGTGCAAGAACACGCACAGCTGAGCGAGCTTTACCTGTGAATATTGGCGAGAATGGAAATGGCAACTGGCGGAGATCCCTGATTGCTGAAGATGTGACTGCCTGGCGTCGAAACGCCGGCACCCTTACTGACGCATCATGGTGCGCAGTTGAAATTGACCGGCACTTGCCCTTGCTATGCAAAGAATTTATTGAATGGCTAATACAAATTGATGTACCCAGAAAAGTATTGAAGTAATAAACCAACTTTAAAGATCGCTACCTGCTTAGCGTGATTAACACGGTAATGGATGCAACACGCATTGGGTTTGAACACTTTCAGCTGAGTTTACGTGGTGGAGAACAAGGCAGAGCGAACCTCATCACATTTGTTCCACCAAAACCGCTCATTATTTTGGCGTAAAACCGAGTGAAATTTCACACAGTGATAACTAACCACAGATGTTCAAGGCGCCATTCAAGCAGGTTGCTGGTTGTATGGATTAATTTATCAGGCAGAAACCTCAATTCATTTACTGAAGCAAGTGTTTTGCTCTACATTAGAAATCAATCATTTAACTGAATTATTAACTTTAACCCTATGATGAAAAAGAAAAATCAAGTTCTCGTCAGCCTTTCCATTGTGGCTTTATTAAGCATGTTCTGAAGAGCAAGTTCAACGTGATGTTTATAATAGTCTTGAGGATTTAGTTTAGCCGATTGGCAAAAAATCGAATTATGAAGGTTGACCAATCTAATGAAAATAACAGTGGTACAACTGCACATGCTGATCTGGTTCCTCTCTCTCAAGCAATTTAACACACGTCCGCCAGTCAATAGTGAATGGTCAGAAGACAATCAAACTAAACAAACCTTAAATCCTGATGGTGCAAATCCCATTCTGGCAATTCGCTATGCAGAAGGAACAAGCCACACGAGTTCTGCAACAGGAGAAGGACACGGTAGTATAAGGTGCGATTGCTGGTGCTGCAATGGGTTATATGATCGCACGTACGATGGGCTCATTTTTGGGGCTCAGGCTACAATCCAGCAATCGCGCCGTTTCAACGCCAACGGGTCAAGTTATTCAACCGCAACCAATCGTTCTGTCGGTAAGCCCGTATTAGTTAAAGGTGGGCCGCGGCAGCACTTACAGCAAACCGGTTTCACGCGCAGGCTTTAAAGTTCTAACTCAAGTAGCAGCCGTGGCTCAGGCGGTTAAATATGAAACGAATCACGGCTTTCCCACTGCCCCAATATGGCGTGCAACAATTATTAGATGTGGGCTTCGGATTACTATAATCTGCCTTCCCGATGGCTCGCTAATATTGGTCGGACAATGTGGCAGCGAATTTACTCTCTAGCTGAAATCGATCGTATTGAAGACGCCACCAACGAATTCGTATGTGATGTGTATGGACTTTGTTGCCGACAAGTGAAACAAGGTGATTATGCCCATTATCGCTCATCGATTTAAGGTGAAAAATTTGATTGAACAAACATACAAAAACGTACCGCACTTATATGGTCGTTTTGATTTTGGTTATGACGGCGAAACCTCAAAATGTTTGAATACAATGCCGACACGCCCACTTCCTTGCTTGAAGCGGCTGTGGTGCAATGGCAATGGTTGTATAAATTGAAGGTTTAGCGCATCGCATCAACCAATTGATCTAATGAAGAATGCTCAATCGCTTTCAGCGGTTTATTCATTGCGCAAACAGGGACTAAACGATTTCATTTTAGTGCCATGCAAGAAGGGACGTGAAGATTGGGGCAATATCGACTACCTAGCAGATGTGGCTTACAACGCGGCTGGCATATTCATCAGCTCGCTATTGAAGATGTGGCTACGATAAAGACAATAACAATTCGATCTGAATAATCAACCTATTGATTGTTTATTTAAGCCTCCACCCGCTTCGAATGGATGATCACCACAGAATATGCACCATACGCTTAATTCATCCACCACCTTTATTGAACCGGTGTGGAAATTACCATACAATAAAGTGCTATTGGCGAAATTCAGGCAAAACATCCAAACCACCCTTATTGCTACCCGCTTACTTTAGTAAAACATGATATTACCGATCGTCAATCAATATGGGTAAAAACCGACGTTAGCCGTGAGGGCGCCGTTTCATTATGAAAACGTACGGTCTAGAACGTCGCTGCCGTAGCGAACATCAGCCTTTACGATCGTTGGTTACATCTATCAACAAAATTTGAACTGCCAAATTTTGATGGTATGTACCATGATTGGTTCTTGCAGTGCGTGATGTGGCTTGCGGCATCGGATTGAGAGAAGATTTTACCCCAGTTACCGGCAATGATAGCCACTTTCATTCCGCACATTTGTGGAATAAAACAAGGCAAAAACTGCCGCACTTAACAGATAATAAGGAGATAAATATGTATCCATTTGGTTTTCAAAACCCTACTCGCATTGAATTTGGGTCTCGATAAAGAAAAAGTGGGTGGAGTAAATATGCACGAATACGGTTGCAAAAGGCCTATAGTATCTATGGCGGTGAGGCAGTGTCAAACATTCCGGTTGTTGAAGATGTGGCGAAAAGCTTGCGTGAGCATGGAATTGAAATAACATATTGAATGGCAGGGTAAAAAGCAACCCGACAATCACCAAAGTCCGTGAAGCTGCCGTTGCAATGGCAAAAGCCTTTGGTGCAGACAGCGTGTTGAGTAGCCGGTGGTGGCTCTTTGCCTTGATAGTGTGCAGAAAGCGATTCGCGGCGGGTGCGTGCTATGAGGGTGATGCTTGGGACTTTCTTAAAGGTTGCACACCGGTGCAAAAGCGTGATGATTTTTGGATGTAATAACGCCTTGCGGCAACAGGCGGTGGGAAATGCCAGACTGAGTCGAGTCATTACTCAATGAAGAAACGCAGCAAAAATATTCAATTCACAGTAATCATTTGTTCCGAAAAGTTATCAGCCATCATTAACCCGAAATTGCAAGCGACCAGTCAGTCGCGTTATTTAGCGTGTCTGCCGCAGATATAATGCTCATTCTGTGAAGCCTATTTCACGGCGGAATATCGCCCTGAAATTATTGATTTCTTGGTAGAAAGCAATATCACCGTTAGTCCGTACGACTGGAAATCTGCTCCAGTGATCCACAAGATCTCAATGCGCGTGGTGAGTTTGCCTGCTGGGTTACACTTTGCGTTGAACGGTTTAACGCATTTAAGTATCTCACCTTACGGTTTCCCAAAATCATATGATCGAGCATTCCATGAGGTGCGATTTCAGATGTGCCGCATGGCAGCAGACGCTGTCCGTGATTATGCCTGCGTGGATGCAATGGTATCACGAAAGACCTGCTCAATTCAAACGCTTTGCTAAAGAAATATTTTGGCTTGGAGCACGCTGGACGACGGTATCCTAGCCTTGAGCTTGGTTTTGATAAAACTGGCAGCACCAACGAGTCTTGGAACAACTTGGTATTGGTGATGAAAACCTTAGCTGAAATTATTGAAAATGCGGCTCAAACTGCAATCAGAGCGAAAGTGGAAAACGTATACCAAAGAAGCTATTGAAGCTACTTTCGCTTTAGCGTAGTCATCTTCTTCATAAGAAAGAGCGGTCAAATTCCATTTGTATTTTTGAAATTTCGGACCATGCTCTTTTATATTCTCGTTCACTTTCTGTTGACAGAATGCATAACCGCACTTTTGCTACCCAAAGTGCGGTTAATTTGAGATGAGTTTTAACGCTTAGTATAGTGAAAGCTGATCAACAGCCACCCGTGGCACCCATGAGTTTGTAGAGATGCTTGCTTTCTGGATATAAAGATACCTTGCAGTAGTCGGTTTTGTGGCTTTGTTATAGCAGCCAATAATGCTTGAAGGTTTTCTTTTAGTGAACTTCAGAGAAGTTTGCTACTACCAGTGTTGTGTGGATGATACCGTATCGTTAAGCGATAACGGATCTGACCAGATTTAGCATAACTGCTTCGCGACGTTTGGTGTTACGGTACCAACTTTTGTTTGTGGCATTAAACCACGTGGGCCTAATACCTGACCTAATTGACCAACAACACGCATTTGCATCGAGAAGCTGATAACGTCAAAGTTCATTTCGCCTGATTTGCTCTGCTAAATCTTTCCATACCTATCATAAATCAGCGCCAGCTAACTTTAGCTGCATCTGCGTTAGCACCTTTGGTGAACACAGCTACGCGTACTTCACGACCAGTACCGTGTGGTAATACTGTTTGCACCACGAACGTTTTGGTCTGATTTACGAGGATCGATACCCGTTTACTGCAACGTCAACTCTTTCAACGAATCTCTAGCGGTTGCGAATTGTTTTACCAACGCGATTGCTTCGTTGATTTCTGTATGCTTTAGTAGAATCTACGCCAGCTTTGATTGCTTTCTCATAGTCAATTTAGCCATCGTATTCCTCCACCACTAAGCCCGATGGAGCGAGCAGTAGTACCAGCACTCGATTTCATTTTAGTTTCGATGGTCGCGCCAGTCATATCTGCTGCTTTGGTTTCAGCGATTTGACGAACTTGATCTAAAGTTGCTTTTACCCACTTTATCTTTGTTCGGTTTGCAGGTCAGGATTTCCGATACCTGCAGCTTTTCAATAATACTGCTGCTGGTGGAGTTTAGTAATGAAAGTGAATGAACGGTCTGCATATGCTAGTGATAACAACTGTGGTAAACCTTTTTCAATGCTCTCAGTACGAGCGTTGAATGCTTTGCGAATTCCATGATGTTCACACCTCGTTGACCTAATGCAGGACCAACTCCGGTGGTGATGGGTTTTGCCATACCAGCTGCAACTGCAACTTAACGTATGCTTGGACCTTTTTGCCATTTTAGTTTCCTCTAAATGAGTGATAACGCCGAAATCGGCTCCCCTGTTAATGAAAGGCGTCTAATTAATCAGTCTTCGAAAAATTTCAAGCAGAAAAACCACTCGAAAAACAAACGCCGCACCTTTATTGCTTTAAGTGCGGCTGGCTAATCTCTTGTTTGGAAAAGGGAAATTAACGTGTTTTTCCACTTGACCATTCAAGCTCAACTGGTGTTGCACGACCGAAGATAGAGACAGACACTTTTAAGCGGCCTTTTTCGTAATCCACTTCTTCAACCGTACCATTAAAAGCTTTCAGCGAATGGACCTTCTGTCACACGCACTTCTTCACCTGGTTGGATATTCTCTTTACGATGACGTGGTTTTTCAGCACTTTGCCTTCAAAACGATTTTAAAAATTAAATCCGTCTTCAGCGTTTTCAGAGATTGGTGCTGGTTTTATCTGGTGTACCACCGATAAAAGCCCGTACACGCGGTACGCTTTTCGCTAAGTGCCATGTGTCATCGTTCACTGCCATTTCAGCTAATACGCAGCCAGGGAAGAGGGTACGTTCGCTTTTACGACGTTTACCTGCTACGTTTTTCAACGACTTCTTCATAGTCGGCATCTAACACTTCGCACAAACTGATCTTCCATTTGTTGTTGTTTGATATATTCACGCAATGCTTGATGATCGCAACACGACTCTCAAAAGCCTGAGAATGCTTGCAATACATACCAACGTGGATACGTTTTCAGTTTCGCTCATTTTAGAATGGGCGAAATCAGTTAAAGAAGTTAATCAATGCAATGATAATTGAATCAATTGCCCAGAAGAGACTAAAGAGGTAAGCGCGCCGTTACCGCAATAACGATTGAAAGTGGTTTTGACGTGTTTCCTGCACGCGTTGGTATACCGCTACGACCTTCAACTTCTTTGCTTCTGGCTAAAGAATGTACGAGCTTTTGTACCTTGGTTGGTAATTGCAGCGAAACCAAAAGTGCTCATTAGTAAAGGCGACAACCACGCCACCACTTCGCACTAGGTAAAGAGAGCGTCTTTAAAATTAAAGCGTTACCAATCGCTGCTGCGGTAAAAATGCCACAGAAAGTAGAATCCAAAGCAGCGTGTTTAAGCCTTTTGATTTTCCTTCTACTGACTTGTTCTTGGTCGTGTTTCTTTTTCTCAACACTCTCAGTTGCCATAAGTGAATCCGTATAAAATAAGGGATAAATACTCTTTAGATTACTCAGAACGTGCGATTGTAGCATTTTTCTTTCGGAATTGCCTCATGAAAATGTTAGACAACCGCACTCTCCGTTAATTTTTATATTCGAGTTTTTCGGTGGTTTGTTATCAACGATGGCTTCCTTCATCCACAATCACTTTTTGCAAGTTTCTCGATTGAAGGTAAATCTACATCGTATCTAACACACACAGCCTCATCGATTGAGCGTAAACCACGCGCACCGGTTTTACGTTCAAGGCTTTTCGCCATCGCTTTTCAATGCTTCTGGTGTAGAAATTCAAGCTCTACATCTTCTAAAGCCAAATAATGCTTGATATTGTTTGGTCCAGTGCATTCTTTTCGGTTGAGTCAGGATCTGAATCAACGCTTCTTCATCTAATTCAGCTTTAATGTGCGCAATCATTGGAAGACGACCACTAAACTCTGGAATCAAACCAAATTTTCATTAAATCATCCGAGCTACTAACTGGACGGAATAACTCAGAAAGATTTTTCTTTGTCTTCTTCTTTCTCTACTTTCGCATCAAAAGCCAATTCCGGTAGCGGTTTGTGTGCATCGCTCACCGATAATTTTATCTAAGCCGGCGATGCTTTACCACAAATAAAGAGGATGAGGTATCCACTTTCAACATTTTTCTTGTTGAGGTGGGTGCTTTACGTCCACCTTGTGGAGGCACAGACGGCAATAGTGCCTTCAATTAATTTCAACAAGGCTTTGCTGCACACCTTCACCCGACACATCGCGAGTAATAGACGCACCTTCTGATTTACGGCTGATTTTATCAATTTCATCAATGTAGATAATGCCCTGCTCTGCTTTTTCCGTATCGTAACCGTGCGGTTTTGCAATAATTTTTGCAGAACATTTTCCACGTCTTCGCCCACATAACCCGGCTTCAGTTAACGTCGTCGCATCGGCTACAGTAGCAAAGGCACATTTAAAACGACGCGCGCGCGGTTTGTAGCTAATATGTCACCGCTACCTGTTGGACCACTCACAAGATGTTACTTTACCTAATTCCACATCATTGCTGTTTGTGGTTCGTGCGTAAGCGTTTATAGTGTGTAAACCGCCACCGACAAGACCTCGCATAAATCTCGCCCAATCACATAATCATCTCAAGTGAGCGCGAATTTCGTGTGGGGTTGGTATCTTCAACTGCCAGTTCGCCAGGTGTTTTCGATTTCTCCACTGTCTTCCAACGTACTGTGGCAGCTCGATACACTCGTTACAAATATAACCATCTGTACCCGCAATTAATTTACCTACTTCTACTCTCTCTCTTCCGCAGAAAGAACAGTGAAGATCGTTATCATTTGCTGTCGTATGGCAACTCATAACGTTTAATCAACACATCGTCCCACTAAGCCGTAAGCTTTTGCTTCTTCTGCCGACACATAAAGTTGTCACGATCTGCGTGTCTTTTCGATACGCTCGATGCTTTGACCAGTATGGAAAGCAAGACGCTCGCTTTAAGGTTTTGTCATTTTTAAAATTTCTTGCGCGTGGATCTGAGATATCTGATGCTGGTCCACGGAAACCACCCTCACCGTTGGTGAATCATTACACGCGCATTTCGGTCACGCTGCCGTTTTCCTGCTGTACCACTCCTGCAAGTAAGAATGCGCCCGTGAGCAAGCCCGACCGATGCAAAGAGTACGCACATCCGGTTTAATAAATTGCATGGTATCGTAAATTGCCATACCCGGCAGTCACCGAGCCACCCGGTGAGTTAATACTCGATATTGGATGTCTTTTTCTTGGATCTTCTGGTTCTAAGAAAATGGCATGTGCCACGATCAAATCGCTATACTGATCTCTACTGCCACCACTCAAGCAAGATCACGCGCTCTTTTAATAGGCGGGAATAAATGTCGTACGAACGTTCACCACGCGAGGTTTGTTCTGACAACCATAGGAATTACACCCATTTCTTGCGATATGTGCTATCGCTAAATATTCTGCACTGAAAATCAGTGAAACAAAAATGCGGTCGCTTTTCATTGAGCAACCGCACCTTTTCGATGAGGCGCTGTACTTTAGTCACGTTCTATCAGTATTATGCTTGTGGATTCATGATCTCATCAAATGAAGACGCTTTTTCCGAGTCACTTGAGCTTTAGCAAGAACAGCAGCATCAACGGCTTGTTCTTCTAATACTACGCTGCGAATGCTGTTCATTAACTCTTCATTTTTGCTGTAATATTCCAACTACCTACTTCAGCTGGTTGTTCTACGTAAGCAGAAGCGATATCCGCGATCATTAAGCTTTCGCACGTTCTTCATCTGGTTTTCACTCGTTTGATCGGATCGCTTCAGAGAACAATAAACCGACTTGAACGACGAGCGTTTTGCATCCGCTGGAAATAATTCACGTGGTACTGTGCAGCTTGTCGTGGCTGCCACCCGAAACGATGCAGCTGCTGGTTTACGTACTACTATTGATTTTCTTCTTCTACTGCAGAAGCTGGAACATCAGTGGGTTTTGTTCGATTAAACCGATGACTTGTTGTTTAGCACGTGAAACCAATGTCGTCAATTCACGTTCCATGTTTTTGCGGATTTCTGCGTACGTAAATCTGCCACAGTTTTGGTGTTTGGACCAAATTGGCAACGAACTCATCTGTTAATTCTGAGTAATTCCATTTCTTTCTACTTTTTCAAGGTGATCGCATAATTTCGCGTGTCTTTACCTTTTAAGTTTTCAGAATGGTATTCCGCAGGAAAGTCACATCGATATCGAAATTGTTCGCCTGCTTTGTGGCCCTACATGATACCTTCTTCTCGAAAGGCAGGAATCATACGACCTTGGCCCATGAATAGAACGAAATCAGCTCGCTTTGCCGCCTTCGAATTTCTTCACCATCTACTGAACCAACGAAGTCGATGGTTACACGAGAATCTGCTTTCAAGCTGCTGCTTTGCTTTCAACCCAAGTTGCTTGTTGTTTACGTAGCCATCGATCATTTTATCTGATATCCAGCTTCAGTGATTTCAACAGTTGGTTTCTAACTTTGATGTTTTCTAAGCCTTTTAATCCAACTTCTGGGTACACTTCGAAAGTTGCAGTGAATGACAAATCTTTACCAGGTTCGAATGTTTCCAATAGCGAAAGTTGGACGACCTGCGACAAAGCACTCTTTTCTGGCGATGACCGCGTCAAAGAAATGACGTGGTAATAAATCGTTTAATACATCTTGACGGATTGATGCGCCACAAAACGTTGTTCAATGATGTGAGCTGGCACGTGACCTTTACGGAAACCATCAACACGCACATTTTTGCTGCACGTTTGAATTCTTCACGGTTGCTTTTTCTACAGCTTCAGCTGGAACGGTGATCGTCTCGCCATCGACGCTCTAAAGCTGAGTTGTTTCAATATTTAGCGGCATTTGTAACCTCAATTAATGTTGCACTCGGTAAAAACCACACGCGAACACGTTATTGTTTGTAAAAGTAAAAACCGCCAAATTATAAGCGAAAGAAAATCAAACGGTCGATAGAAACCGGAAAATTCAATAGAAAAACCGGCTAAAATTGCACAATTTATCAACAATTTTGAAATAAAGAGTGCGGTCAAAATAACCGCACTTTTATCGAATTATAAACCTTTCGGTAAACGGAATTTTTGGACCTGGAAAATCTTATCCGCGTCTTTAATCACTTCTTTGTTCGCTTCAACGATAGCGGTATATTTCGCGCCATTTCCATAAGTCTTTCTCAGCGATTTTCCACAAGGTGTCACCTGGATTACATAGCTGTTTCATCACCGCTAAGCTTTCACCGTTATTGATGCTGCATCGCTCGTTACCGAATGGATACCTTGGATGTGCCGCCATTAATAATACTGCTTTTCTAATGCCGCTGCGGTTGATGCACACACCTTGGATATTTGCTACACCATTTTCAACGGTAACCGATAAGTTTTCTACACCTGGATTGTCTTCTTCCGCAATGTGTTGAGTCACTGCTTTGAGAGGCATCTTCTTTCTTTAGAGAAAACTTTCTTACCAATGTCACCTGACAAAATCAAATAAACCCATTTTAAAAGTTCCTTTTGTATGTTTGTTTAAGGGAGTATTACGATACTGAAATTCCCTTAAGAAGTCTATAAACTCAGAGTGTAAAAGCTACGTAAATATTTCAAGAAAAACTGATCTAAAATTGACCGCACTTTGGATAGAATACGCCGATTTTAAATTTGACTCACACAGAAAGGACAAATTATGCGTTGGGAAAGGTCGTAGAGAAAGCTCAAATATTGAAGTATAGACGTGGCTCTGGCGTGCGGCCAACTTCGGTGGCGAAAAGGCACCGGCGTGCTCGGTATTATCATTCTTTTAGTCGTCGCTTATTGGCGTGGATCTTTCCAGGCTTAGTGGGTACGCCTGATTTTCAGAACAAAGCTCTCAACAGTTAGAAACCCAAGAAGAACAGCAGCTTGCGAGTCTTTTCTAAAGTTGTATTAGCGAGACACTGAAACCGTTTGGGACAATATTTCAGACGATATGGTAAAACCTATAGTGAGCCAACCATGCAATTGCTTTACAATGGTGTATCGCCAACCGCTTGCGGTACGGGTCAATCTGCAATGGGTCCATTCTCACTGCCCGAGCGATGCTGCAAAGCGTACTTGATTTATCGTTTCTATAATGAAAATGAAAAATAAACTGGGTGGCAAGTGTGATTCAGCCTTTTGCCGCAGTGTGATTGCGCGACGAGTCGGTCACCACGTACAAAAATATGCTCGGCATTCTGCCGCAAGTGAATCGCGCAGCAACAAAGCAGCGATCGTGAAACGGCAAATCAACTTTCCGTTCAATTAGAACTTCAAAGCTGACTGCTTCGCCGGTGTTTGGGCGGCGCAGTGAAAACGTGGCTGTATTTGAACGCGGTGATGAAGAGAAAGCGTTTAATGCAGCAGAAGCTGTGGGCGATGACCGTTTACAAAAACGTAGTAAGGTTATGTGGTACCTGATAGTTTCACTCACGGTACATCTGCACAGCGTCTAGAATGGTTCAGAAAAAGGCTTACAAAGCGCTAATCCTTCTGTAGTGCAATACCTTTTAACCAATAAAATCTTTAAGGCTGATTGTATCAGCCTATTTTCTGTTCATTTCAGAGACAAAAGAGCGGTCAATTTGACCGCTCTTTTCTCTCATGATGTTAGGGGTTACGCGAACTGACGTACTTCGCCGCGCTCCCTGCTGCGTTTTCCACACAACGTGGACAAGTGTCGGATGTTCAGGGTTCACGCCATTTTTGTCAGAATAATGCCAGCAACGTGGGACATCACCGTTAGGAACGTGCAACGCTTACGGCAATTCCCTCTAACTCACCCGCAGCTACATCGCTGGTTTGTCGCCAATGGTTTTACTTCTGCTTTTGAGGTGATGACCACGAAACGTAATTCATTGCCTAATTGCTCTAACAATGCTCGATATTCATCGTTAGCATAAACCGTTACTTCTGCTTCAAACCACCACCGATCACTGTCGTTACGGGCGATTTCATGACACGGTTCACTTCAGAACGAACTTTTAATCGAGCGTTGCCAGTAAGCATCATCTAGTCATTCTCGCCTAAACCAAATAAGCCTTTCGTAGAATTCTTCAGTAAAGACGAATTCGCACGAGGCGTCGCGGTTTTGTGCAAGTAGCAAATTTCATCTGCCGTGAATGACAAGATTGGCGCCATCCAACGAACCAATGCTTGCAATGTGCCATAACGCTGTTTGGCAGCTACGACGCTGCAAGGCTGTCTGCTTTGGTGGTGTATTGACGGTCTTTGATAATATCAAGTAGAACGAGCCCATTTTCCACAGAACAGAAACGCATTAAACGTTGTACCACTGTGTGGAATTGATAGTTATCGTACGCGTCTTTAATTTTTGTGCATCTAACGCACAAGCTACCGCCCAACGATCTCCAAGCTAATCATGTCTTCCGGTTTAACTGCATCACGTTGCGGATCGAAAACCATTTGTTAGTTAAAGTAAGAAACGCGCAGTGTTACGAATACGACGATAGCTATCCGCTGCTCGTTTTAAAGATCTCATCAGAAACGGTCATTTCACCGGTATCGGTCAGGATGCAACCCACAAAACGTAAAATGTCACCACCGAATTTTATCCATGACTTTGTGGGGTCACGATGTTACCGATAGATTTTGACATCTTACGGCCTTGGCTCATCCACGGTGAAACCATGGGTTAATACTTTGTTTGCGCTGGTGCTTTTGTCTCGTTGCCGTAGAAAGCATTGAAGAAGACATAAAACCAACCACGGTGTTGGTCAGAACCTTCCAAATACATATCGATATCTTGACTGTTAACCCAGACGATTCGCGACAACTGAAGAATAGGTTGATCCTGAGTCAAAACCACACGTCAAGGGTATCAGGCACTTTGCGATAGGTTTCTGCGTCCGCACCTAATAATTTCTTTTTCGTCTAAATCACCATGCTTAGAATACCGGCTTTTCTACACGTTTCGCCACTCTCTTCAAGTAACTCTAAAGGTACGGATGAAGTTCTTCGGTTTCTTTATGTAATGAATAAGGTCATCGGCACGCCCCAGCTACGTTGACGGAAATACACCAGTCTGGGCGGTTTTAACCATTTTCTCAATACGTGCTTGACCCCAATCTGGAATCCAACGTACGCTTTGATTTCGCCCTGATCGCTTGTTGGCGTAAAACCCTGTGTTTCCATACCGATAAACCATTGTGGTGTTGCACGGAAAATAACGGGGTTTTGTGACGCCAGCAGTGTGGGTAGTCGTTTGATTTTCTCAACTTTTAACTAGTTGCCCACTTTCTTGCAATTTTTCAACAACCAATGGATTGTTTCAAATACGCCTTTGCCCTGCAAAGAATTCAGTCGTTGAAATAAATTTTACCGTCATTCGATACAAGACCCGCCATTGGTAAATCATATGTTTGTCCACAACAAAGTCTCGTCCGCCGTGGTCTGGTGCGGTGTGATACTAAACCTGTACCACCATCAGTGGTCACGTGATCACCTAAAATCACCGGCACAGTGAAATCATAGAACGATGGTTAAAGCGTACTAACTCAAGTGCTTGACCTTTTACCGAACTCTAAACACTTCAACGTGTTCTACACCCACCGCTTTCGCCACGGATTCCACTCGACCAGCAGCTAAAATCACACGCTCATCGCCAAGTTGTACTAAGTTGTATTCTAAGTCTCTGCATTTACGCAATCGCACTGGTTAGATGGCATTGTCCAAGGTGTGGTGGTCCAAAATCACCGCAGATACACTTTGCCATGGCCTTTGCCTACTGCGTTAAATTTCTCTTCAATTTCAACCGCATCTTACATGCAGGGAAACGCACGTAGATAGACGGAGAAACTTTGTCTTCGTATTCCACTTCTGCTTCTGCTAAAGAAGAGCCACAATCCAAACACCAGTGCACTGGTTTGAACCTTTGTATAAGTGACCATTCGCAATCACTTTACCGAGTGTACGGATGATGTTTGCTTCGGTGTTGAAGTTCATCGTTAAATAAGGATTATCCCAATCGCTCAACACCGCCTAAACGGATAAAAATCTTTTTCTGACCTTCTACTTGTTCTGCGGCGTATTCACGGCATTGGCGGAATTCAGCAGCGGTCACTTTTCATTTGGTTTTACCCACCAAACCTTCTAGCTTTTAATTCAATTGGCAAACCGTGACAGTCCCAACCTCGGATATAAGGCGAATCAAAACCTAATGCGGTTTTGATTTAACAATAATATCTTTCAGAATTTTTATTAACGGCGTGACCGATATGAATGTTGCCGTTCGCATATGGAGGGCCATCATGCAAAATAAAGGATTTTTACCTTTCGTCGCTTTGGCGGATTTTTGATACAACTGTTTGTCATACTAATTTTTAACATTACGGGTTCTCGTTTGGCCAGATCGCCACGCATAGGGAAACCTGTTTCAGGTAAATTTAACGTGTTTTTGTAATCAACTGTCATGTTATTTTTCCAATTTTTATATTTAACATAATTCTATTTTTGCAAAATGCTGCTGTTTTTACGTCTTGTTCAATTTGAGCTTTTCAACGCCTCAAAAGACGGAAACTTTATCTCATCGCGAATCTTCTGGCAGAATTCCACTTCGACCATTTGTCCATAAATATTCTGAGAAAAATCAAATAATGGACTTAATAATTGTATCGTACCGTTAATAGTTGGGCGTTTTCCATGTTTGCGAACGCCGTTAAAAATCTCGCCCGATTTTAACCGCACTTTTCACCGCATAAACCCCTTTTACTGGGTTCACTTGGCGATGTAAGCGAACATTCGCGGTAGGAAAACCAAACGGTTCGCCTACTTTATTGCCGTGATACTCACGATCCAAAAATACGATAAGGCTTTGCCGAGTACATCTTTCTGCATGCTGTAAATCATCTTTTAGCCAACGCTTCACGAATAGCGGTGCTACTGATACGCAACTCATCTAAACAGAAAGGTGCGGCTGTCTTCCACTTCAAAACCAAACTGCTTTCCGGCGTCTTGCTAACATCGCAAAATTGCTCAAACGTTTCTGCACCAAATTTGAAATCATCACCAATACTGAGAAAGCTTCACATTTAATTTGCGTACAAGCCAATCTTCAATAAATTGTTCTGCAGGAAGATCAGCGAAAGTGCGGTCAAATTTTCGCGACGATCACCGCTATCCACACCCGCCTGAGCCAAATAATGCAACTTTATCTCTTAATCGCATTAAGCGAGCGGGCGCTTTGTCGCCCATAAAATATATTCGCGCGGTTGAGTACCGAAATAGCATCACCGCCATGGGTAAATTCAGCGCATTCGCTTTTCTGGACGAAGATGACGCAAAATCGCCTGATGCCCCAAATGCACCCCATCAAAATTGCCACATGGTTAATGCGCACCCTGACAAATATGGCTGTGAATTATGGAGCCCACGAATTAATTGCATTACATCTTATTCCAAAAACGAAAAATAATCGGTGCATTATAGCGGTAACTTAATGTTTTGTCAGTAAATGGTGTTTACGAACACCTAACAGCACCAATACGCCTAAACTAAACGACCGCAGCCAGTCCAATTAACTAAAACCAACCAATAGATACGCATTAAAAATGTCATGAGCGGCTCATTCTGAATCGGTGGGCAGTTATACCAAACCAAACCTCGCCCATGGCTAAGGCTGCACCTAAAACTTTAGAAAAAGACCGCACTCTTTTACGTGAAAAATGGTATACATCTTCTTTAGCTAAAACCACGATAAAGCAATAAGCATTTTAAGGTTGCTGACATCGCAGAAGCTATCACTAAGCCCCATTATACACTAAATGGAATCGCCAATACGTTAAAGCCCATATTGCTCACCATGGCGATGATCCCGATTTTTCACGGGTGTTTTGGTGTCTTGGCGTCAATAGCCATTAGCTCAAGATCTTAATCAGCATAAAGCTAAGTAAACCCGCATTGAATGCTCCATAAAGAATAAGAGGCCGCGTGCACATCTGTTAGGTAAAACTGCTCGCATAAACAATACCAGCACATCGGCTGGGCTAACACGGCAATCCCAATCGCGGCAGGCACGCCGAGTAATAAAATCATTCGTACGCCCCAGTCCATTGTGCTGCGAAAATCAACCGCACTTTTGGGAAGAATTGTCTTCTCGATTCACCTGATGGCGAGCAAGCGTCGGTAAAATCACGGTGGAAATGGCGATACCAAATAGCCCAAGCGGAAACCCCTAATAGACGATCAGAATAATAAAAGCCAACTAATAGAGCCCGTCATTAAGAAACTGGCAATGACCGTATCACAGCAAGTTGATTTGACTGACGGAAACCCCGAACAAGGCAGGAATCATCAATCGACGAATTTTCACTACCCCTTCATCACTGCCACGCCCATTTCGGTTTTACGAGCAGACCTGCTTTCTTCAAAAAGGGATCTGGAATACTGTAACAAACCGCCTAAGAAGATCCCGATAGGCAAGGGCAAGATCAGGATTATCCAATCTTGGCGCGAGGAAAAGTGCGGTCGCAATCATCGCGATATTGAGTAAAACAGGCGAAAACGACATCACGCCAAATTTGCCTATCGTATTTTAAAAATTGCGCCAGAAAAGTGCTACAAAGGTGACAAACCATAAATAAGGAAACGTAATTTTAAGAGTAAAGACGCTTGTTCAAATTTCTGTGTGCATCGGGTCCGTCATTTAGCCAATCGGTAAACCAGCCCATCCCGAAAGATCGCCGCACAACAGGCGATCCCACCATAGCAAGCAAAGTGACAATACTGACTAATCCGCCCAGGTACCAGACACTTTCCCGATAAATTCTCGGGTTTTAGAAAGATCGCCCGATTTTTGATATTCGGCTAATACGGGTACTGAAAGCTTGAGAAAATGCGCCTTCCGCAAATAAACGACGTAAAAAGTTTGGGATCCGGTTAGCGAATAAAAACACGTCAGCCGCCGCGCCTGCACCGCGATCAAATGGGCTATCACCACATCACGGACTAAACCTAACACACGGGACACTACCAATGTCATCCCACTCACGATAATGCCGGATTTTAAAAGTCGTCACTCAAAATAGGGTCTCTTCATTTGCCTTTAATTGTATAGAGATTTTTGTTTTACGCTATACTCCAACGAAAACTGATAAAATCCTGCCTGCCACATCGTTTGTGTGAGCCTAATCAGAAAGCGCTTTTTAAACTAACGATGTTACTGGTTGTGTCTCACCGAAGTCAACACTAAATTATTCATTGACAAAAGTATATCGGCATATTTCTACGCCCTTATTTTGTCATAATCATCTAACAGAAATTTTAGAGTTTGACCTTGGCTAATATCAAGTCAGCAAAAACGTGCGGTTCAATCTGAAAACGCCGCCAACACAACGCAAAGCCAACGCTCTGGGATGATGCGTACTTACATCAAAAAGTATATGCCTAGCAGCAGCAGGTGAAAAAGCAGCAGCTGAAGCAGCATTCGTTGAAATGCAAAAAGTTGTTGACCGTATGGCTTCTAAAGGTTTAATCCACGCTAACAAAGCAGCGAAACCACAAAGCTAAATTAGCTGCTCAAATCAAAAATTAGCGTAATTAAAGCACTAAACAGCTTAAAAATAAACCGCACTTTTGGTGCGGTTTTTGTTTGCCGTAAACCGTCCTGCCACAAATCGCCCATAACGAGCTTGCATTCCTTTTAACCTGTAACTACCCCACAACTTAAAAATTAATCATAAAATAAAACGATAAATGACACAAAAACTAAAAAGCGGATCCGAATTATCAAAAAGAATTAGCCAAATACAGTAATCCGATCCCAAGCAGAGACTCACATTCTGCAAATTATCCGTGAGTAACAATGCCCCGATGAGTCGGGAAGAAATTCTCGACCGCACTTTCAATTAAAAGTGACGAACAACAAGAAGCCATGCGTCGCCGCTTACGTGCCATGGAGAATGATGGACAGTTAGTTTTTACTAAACGTAAACGCTTATGCCTTGCCTGAAAATTGGATTTATTCAGAGTGCATGGTCATGGCCACCGCGAAGGCTATGGCTTTTACAAGTCGAAGGTGCAAAAAGAGGATCTTTTATTCCTAATCACCAAATGCAACGTGTAATGCATGGTGATTTTGTATTAGCCCAACCTGCAGGCTTAGATCGCCGTGGTCGTCGCGAAGTCCGTATTGTTCGCGTACTTGAAAGTCGTAAAAACAAATTGTCGGCCGTTTTCTTTTAGAAAATGGTTTTAGCTATAGTGTGCCTGATGACAGTCGTATTGGACGAATATTTTAGTCCCCAATGAACACCGCAATGGGGCCCGGAATGGGATCAAAGTTGTCGTGGTTGAATTGCAAGAACGATCTGCCTCCCTTTACCCAACCTGTTGGCATCATCACCGAAATTCTGGGTGACAATATGGCAAAAGGGATGGAAGTGGAGATCGCCCTTCGTAATCATGACATCCTCACCAATTCCCAAGTGCGGTCGAAAAATACGTTAAAAATTTACGGAAGAAGTGCCTGAAGAAGCGAGGCCGTGGACTTTACGCTCTGCCACTGGTTACCATTGATGGCGAACGATGCACGTGATTTTGATGATGCCGTATATTGCGAAAGTGGTAAAGGCTGAAGCTTTTTGGGTGGCACCGCCGATGTCAGCTACTATCGTGCGTTTACGTTCGGCATTAGACACGGAAGCTTATAACCGAGGTAACCTGCGTTTACTTTCTCAAATCGTGTTGTGCCAATGCTGCCGGAGATTTTATCCAACGGATTGTGTTCACTGAATCCAAGTTGATCGCTTCGTGGCATGGTGTGTGAAAATGACGTCTCGCCAAAGGTAAACTCACAGACTATCGTTTTTATGAAGCGCAATGAACTCTCTGCATCGCGTTTTAACCCATACGAAAGTCGCGGCGATTTTAGACGGCGATGATGAGCTTCCGATCGCGTTATCGGTGGGCTGTGTGCTCACATTTAGAAGAATTGCATCATCTCTATCAACGTATTACCAATGCCCGTAAACAACGTGGTGCTATCGATTTTGAAAACCATTGATACCAAATTTATTTTCAATGCCATGGGACGAATTGAGCGCATTGAGCCTGTTGATGCGAAATGATGCTCACAAAATCATTGAAGAATGCATGATTCTAGCGAATATTGCAGCGGCAAACTTCATGGAAAAACATAAAGAGCCTGCACTCTGTATCTCATGCCACACCGAGTGAAGAGAAACTGACGTCTTTTCCGTGCATTCTTAGTGAATGTGGTTTAAGCCTTGAAGGTGGCATGAAACCGACCACAAAAGATTAGTGCGAAATTGTTAGAGCAAGTGAAAGATCGCCCGGATCACGAACCATTCAAACCATGTTGCTCCGTTCATTAAGCCAAGCGGTTTATCATGCGGATAATGTCGGCCACTTTGGTTTGGCGTTAGAGGAATAGCGCACACTTCACTTCCCCGATTCGTCGTTATCCGGATTTAACCTTCATCGTGAATTAAATATTTATTAGCAAAAGAAAGAAAAGGCGCTAAACGTAAAACCACAGATACCGGTGGCTATCACTACTCTCTTTTGATGAAATGTGGATTTATTAGGCGATCACTGCTCGATGACCGAACGCCGTGCCGATGATGCCACTCGTGAAGTAGCTGATTGGCTGAAATGTGAATATATGCAAGATCACGTGGGGCTGAATTTAGCGGAGTAATCTCATCTGTAACAGGGCTTTTGGCTTATTCGTACGTTTAGATGATTTATTCATTGACGGCTTAGTCCATATTTCTACTTTAGATAACGACTACTATCAATTTGATGCGCGCCAAACAACGTTTAATCGGTGAGAAAATAGTGGTATGATTCACCGCCTTAGCGATAAAGTAAAATTCGCGTGGTCGCCGTTCATTTAGAACAAAAATGGTAGATTTTAGTTTAGTCGAAAGTGCCAGAAAACCACGTCGTGTGTGGGCAAAACGGCAAAACAAAAAGCCCAAAAAGTCTTTTAAGGAACTGCCACCTAAAGCGTCAAAAACGTAAAAGTGTGGTCAAAAATAAAGATGTTTCTAAGAGACCGACTAGAAAAACGGAAGAAATAATATTTTACTGAATCTCCCTGGCCTCTAGTTGCTAAAAGGGGGAGGATAATGACAAAAATAATAAACAAGAGAACCCTATGTGTCAGAAAAATATCTATGGTATCCATGCTGTAAACAGTATTTTTAGCAACTAGCCCTGAACGTTTAATTGAAGTATTTTGTGCTGAAAGGCCGTGAAGATAAACGCCTCGCAGCCCTTACTCAATGAGCTCTATGCTTTAGGCATTGCGGTGCAATTTGTAAACCGTCAAACATTAGATAAAAATCCAACGGTGAAGTGCGCATCAAGGTGATTGCTCGTGTGCAAGAAGCAAAGAGCTGAATGAACATGATCTGATGAACTTCTACTCGTAAACAAAATCCACTTTTTATTGGTGCTTGATGGTGTGACGGATCCCCATAACCCAGACGCCTGCTTTACGTACTGCGGATGCTGCTGGCGAGCGCTGTTATCGTACCCAAAGATAAATCCGCTCAACTCACTTCTATCGCACGTAAAGTGGTTTGCGGTGCTGCGGAGACCGTGCCATTAATTCGCGTAACCAATTTAGCGCGTACTTTTGCGAGATCTACAACAAAATCATAATATTTGGGTGCAGTAGGTACAGGCTGTGAGCAACAGAAACCATTTATCAGAGCAAACTTACGGTTCTCTTGCCTTAGTGATGGGGGCGCGAAGGTGAAGGCATGCGCCGTCTTACTCGTGAACATTGCGATCAACTCATTAGTATTCCAATGGCGGGCTCCAGTGTCATCTCTGAATGTTTCCGTTGCTGAACAGGTGGATGTTTATTTGAAATTGTGAGACAACGTCTTGTCAGCCTAAAAATGCGTGAAAAACGACCGCACTTTTGATATAAAATGCCGATAAATCATTGTCGGCATTTTTGTTATTTTTGAAATCGTTTTCCTCGAATATCATGGAAAGCACTAGCACATAATGCGGGCACAAGCCACGCAAGCCCTTGTGAATAGAGAGGGAAATGAGTCATGATTTGATGCAACCCCTTCCGGCAACATATCCAAGTTTTTCAGGCTATCAATCAAACTAAAACAAACCGTTACTAAAGATGGTCACGTAATAGCTCAATCGAATAGAAGGCACTCATTACGCACAAGCTGTAAAACCACCAACATAATCGCCATTGGGTAAATCAACAACAAGGCTGGGAATCGTCACTCGGAGTAATTTTTGTTAAGCTCATATTGTGAAATAATTGTCGTCATGGCGGTGAAGAAGACAATCCAGAAATGGATAAGAAAAACGTGTCGAAAAACTTAGAGAAATAATCACCACACGCACTGGTTACGCCCACTAATGTGGTTAAACTTGCTAAAGTGATAATACCCGCCATAATCCAGGTTCCCTGCCATACCAAATAAACTGTCGTCATAACGAGAGAAAAATTTGTCCGCCATTTGTTGCACCTTGTGCCACCGCATCAGAAGTCGCCCCTAGGCAGAATAAGGCAAAAATACAAGATGCCTAATAAAATGACTGAGACAAAACCCGCTGAAATAGTATATTGAACAATCTTTTGGGGATTAGTCACATTTTTTGCAGATAACGCCCGTGCAACAATGCCACCAAAGGCAATCGCTGCAAGTACATCCATCGTTTGATAACCACTAATTAAGCCTGTGGTTAATGCTGAATTCTCGGCATACGCCTGCGACGGAGCAACAATGTCAGAAAGAGGTGAAACAAAAACCGTGATCCCAACAACGAGTAATAATACCAACAATGCCGGCGTCATCACTTCACCCACCGTTGAAATAATTGTACTTGGACGAATCATGAATCCCATCGCGATAATATTAAAGATCACAGAGAAAATAAGACGTGTCGTCGCACTATCTTCAACGAGCCCCAATGGTAACCATGCCATTTCATAAGCAACATTGGTAATTCGAGGCATCGCAAAGGTTGAACCGATGACTAAATAAAGAATAGTTAAAAAGGATACGCCTGCCCATTTGGGCAAGTCCTTAGTCAGTTCTTCGCCACGTCCTAACACTGACACAACAACCAATGTAATAAATGGCATGAGTACGCCTGTTATCACAAACCCCTAGCGAAGCCGTTGCCCAATGATTGCCTGCGAGTACCCTCCATCGGTGGAAAATAATATTTCCCGCGCCTAAAAATAAAGCAAAAATCATCATACCTAGTACGATGATGTCTTTTTGAAAAACATAAAGTACTCTCGAATAAATAAATCTTAAGGATTTTACTATTAAATTGTTTTTATTCCAAAAATGAAAATAATTTTTTGTGAAATAGATCACGAAATCTATCACATCTCGATTAAAATCTCATTATCCACCGACGCTTTTTTTCCAAAATCAGTAAATTTGTGATAGTATCCAAGCTTTATTATTTTTATTACTTTTTAGGGAGAGAATGAATGAATAAACTGAGTTTGATTCAACAAATTCAGCGTTTTTCAAATTGGAATCAGCTGGCGGAATTTTTATTACTCAGCGGTAGTTGCAATGCTGTTAGGCAATTCACCGCTTAATCAAACCTATAATGACTTTTTTAAACTTACCAGTCAGCATTCAAGTAGGTACTTTTTCTATCGATAAAACCTTAATTCACTGGATCAACGATGGTTTTATGGCGGTATTCTTTGTTTTAGTGGGAATGGAAGTCAAAAGAGAATTATTTGAGGGCTCCCTTTCAAGCTATCAACAAGCGATTTTTCCCCTGCTATTGCAGCGGTGGGAGAATGATCATTTCCTGCATTAGTTTATGTATTTATCGCCCAACACGATCCCGCTTTAGCCGATGGCTGGGCTATCCCAATGGCAACAGACATTGCCTTTGCTCTTGGTATCATGGCGTTATTAAGTAAACAAGTGCCACTCCCACTAAAAATCTTTTTACTTGCTTTAGCGATTATTGATGACTTAGGTGCCATCGTTGTTATTGCACTGTTTTTCTCACACGGATTGAGTGTACAAGCTCTCATCTTTTGCTGCAGTTGCTATTGTTGCACTTATCGCATTAAATCGCTTTTAAAGTGACCGCACTTTGTGCCTATATGCTGGTGGGAACAATCTTATGCGGCTTCGGTATTAAAAATCAGGCGTACATGCCACCACTCTTGCAGGGCGTTATCATCGGATTTTTGTATTCCATTGAAAGGCAAAAATGGCGAAACTCCATATACGACTTTGAACACATTCTTGCCCCTTTGGTCATCTTTGTTATCCTACCATTATTTGCATTTGCCAATGCGGGGGTAAGCTTTGATGGCATAGATCTCAGCATGCTAACATCACCATTATTGCTTGCGATTTCTTTAGGCTTAATTATCGGAAAACCACTTGGTGTATTTGGTTTCAGCTATCTTTCCGTTAAACTAGGCATAGCAAAACTTCCGCAAGGCATCAACTTCAAACAAATTTTTGCCGTGGCGATTTTATGTGGTATCGGTTTCACCATGTCAATGTTCTTAGCAAGCCTTTGCCTTCAATGCTGATGCCGGTGAAAGCATTAACGCCCTTTCTCGATTAGGGATCTTATTAGGCTCCACTGTTTCTGCGATTGTGGGGTATATGACGTTGAAAGTGACTACCGCGAAAAATAAAGGGTAATCAAAACGATGGAAAAACTAACCTGTTATGTGATTTATGCATCTGAAAAAATAGAGAGACTGAGTCATTTTTACAATGCGCCTCTGACTCTCATGTTATTCCTATTTCTGCAGTAACTAAAGAACAGGTTAGCTTACTCGGTAATTCTTCGGCCTTATTTAATTTAAAAAGAGCAGAAGAACTACTTGAGCGCACTCCCAATGACAAAGAAATCGCCCAAACGCTATCTCATATTCAATGCTGGAAAGCTATTGCTGAAAAATGAACAGCTACAAGATGATGATTTTGCTTTAATTGCTGAAAGTGAAATACAACCCTGTTAACAACTTCATTCAGCATGCTATCCATTATGCCAATAAATATTCCTCTTACGGAATTATCAAATTACAGCATGACGGTGAGTCACGTTCTGGAGAACGTTTGTTTCAACATAGGGTGATGAGCCTTATGCTTTTAATTTATGGCGATATTAACCAATATAACTATGGTTGTTCGCTTTATCTCATCCGCAAAAATATCGCAAAAAATTAACCGCACTTTTAAGTGAAACGAAACCCTACTGGCTTGCAGATCAATTTACTGCATTCCATGAACCTCATGAATATTGCTCAAGCACGTTATCTATTAGGGGAAAATCCAGCCCATAAAAACAAGGGAAAGTTGAAAATCCGCTGTTTAGTATCATTGTGCCAATTTATAATGTTGAACGCTACTCGAGCAATGTACTGAATCTGTCTTAGCGCAAGATTATCAGAATTATGAACTTATTTTTAGTCGACGATGGTTCACCTGATAATTCCCATAGATATTTGTACTAAATATGCAAAACAATATTCTAATATCGTTTTTATCCATAAAATTAACGGTGGACTATCTGATGCGAAAGAAACGCAGGTATTAAACTTGCTCGTGGCAGAGTACTTAATGTTTTTAGATAGTGATGATTATTGGAACGGAACAAGTATTCTGTCTGATTTTACGAAAAGATAATTAATGAAAATAATCCTCGATATTATCTTTTAATTATATGAGCAGCGTTTATCCCGACAAAATTGTGAACCATTACATCAACGAGATAAGCTAATAGGCTCTTTTTAAAGAAGACTTTCAAGGCCTTTATCAAGATGGAATTTATCTTGGGTTTGCCGTTACAAAAAAACAATGAAAGAGAATTAATTTTTAAAAATCATCTTTTATTCATAAAAGACCGACATTTTTGAAGATATTCCCTGAGCTTCTCACTGGTTAAACATATTAAAATTATGCCATATATCAAAATTGCTTTTATATGTATAGAAGAGAAAGAAAAGGTGCAATTAGTTCAGTTATAACAGCCCAAAAACAAATAAAGCTTATTTCAAAAATTTATCTAACGTTATAACTGAAATTACAGATATGAAACTTAGCAATGAATTATTACCTGGATTATATGCAGATGATACTTTATCGTTATGTCATGACATGTTATGACTTACTTTCGAGCAAGAACAAGTAGATTTTCTTAAGCTTAGCAAAGTAAAATATGAAAACACAATTTAACGATTTATGGTAATTATAGAAAATACCATCTAATAACCACCAACATTATAAGTATCATTTACTTACAGAAACTCTATCAAAAGCATAAATCAATATGAAAAGAATCATTCTTACCGCATTAAGTCAAAATCACAATTTATGGTATGAACAATTTATTCCATTTATTATCACATTAAGAAATACATCTTATGTAGGAGATATTGGCGTTATCAATTATGGGCTTTCAGATGAATACATCGAAACTCTCAATCAAAAATAATATTCTTATTTTTCACCATTGAATACGGTAACTAACCTTGCTTTGAGATAGACATATCTCTGCTTCGCATATTGCAAAAAACAATTCAACTATGAGCAAATTGCTGTTTTCGATGCCGATATTTGGTTTCCAAATCAAACATTCAGTTTGTTTGATCATATTAAAGATAAATCAATCCTTTATGCATGTGCAGACAACTAAATCGTAGTGGTTTTGTCATGACTGCAGTAAAACAGATGATTCAGCTAAGTATTCACCAGAAAAATTGAAAATTGGTTGAATAAAATTATTATAAGCATGGTTTTATGTGGCAACTTGGACTCATTACTGGCCATAAAGAAGCTTGGGAAGAATATGCAGAATATATCAAATCATTATTAAATGAACATCGTCATTTCTCAATGAGTTATGGCATTGATACAACACTTCTAACCTTTATTCTGCAGAAACCGATAATGTAAGGCCCCTTTGCATAAAAATATAACTGTATCCCAAACTGGGAAACTCATTTTATTTACCAGCAAAATCAATTCAAATACTTTTTAATTGATAATGAAATAGTTTTCGAAAAGCAATACATATTCCTGGTGATTTCAGGTTAGAAGGAAGATTTAGCTTTAACAAATTAAAACGAGCAATCTATACACTCAGGAAAAGCTATCGATTACAAATAATATCCTCTGCAATATTTTTAAAAAGAAAGCATGAGCATACTTTCCAATTAATGCGAGTCATACTGTGCTCAAATTAGAGCATGCCTTTGCTAATGGAATAAGTATTAGAACGCTCAATCACAATGAAATTTCACAAACATCAAACGCATTATGTATTGAGTATCAGGTGAATCTGAACTCTGTTTCAGTAATCCTCATAACAAAGAAATTCAATTTATTTATCATTATCATACCGTTCTAAATCATGAATTATGCGATATTGTTACAATTAATACTAATGATCTTTCGCCTTTTCTTAAATAAAGAAAATCGAGGCTTATTATGTTTCACTTTCAGCCAAATGATAAAATATTTTTCAAAACAGATGCAGTAGATGTACAAAAAGAAAAAGTGAAATGGGTATTTGAAAACGTAAGATTAGTTGAATATCCCTCAGCACACACTGAGGTTTTTATAACTCTTATTCAGAAAACAAGCGCTTAATCTCTTTCTCATACAAATAAATATTCATCGGATTAGTTGGTGATTGAGAATCCAAGTATTCATTTGCTCTTTTCACATACTCCTCATGATGCTTATCATGGTTATCAATCACATCAAGCAACACTTTTGCACCTTCAAATGCATCGAACTGATCGTAATAATATCCTACACCTTTCGGAATTAGTTTTGAATTATGAATAAATGGATAGCCACCATACAATGCATCATTATAAGAGTAATTCAAGCCATTTTCCCACTGATGACTTAGCACAATATCTACATAGCGAGTAAGAAAATCAGGCATTTGATAACGCCCCTCTACTGTCATCACTCCATTTTTAACAAGATTAGTTCGACCTATGAAATTGAAAAAGGTTGGATTATCTTTTGTCATAAGTATTGCACAGATAGACATTTTTAATTTTTTCTGGTGCTTCACGATAGGCTTGTTCAGCAATTAACACCGGCGTAAAGCAAGTTTTCACTACGTTGATATTGGCTTCAAAAGAAGCAATACGTTTAGCTTTTTTCTCAGGATCTGGTTTATACCCAAATTCTAAATTATTTTTGTTCCTTGATACGCTTAATCACTTGATCACAGAACACAGGAGACCAAATTGCCGGTACAACATAAGCTGGACAGCGATACATAATAGAAAAATAAGATTTACAGGTATTCTCATGCTGTGGGATCATCCATACAGAGTCAAATAACGTACCATTAAACACTCTTCCTGCTTTCTTATCAAAAAGGAAATTTTCCATATCCATAATAAGTCATTTCCCATTTTATAGCAAACAACTTTACCACCATGTTCATGCATACAGAGTAACTTGATGTGGTTCAATTACCAAAGTCCCCTCAATCAATACATCTAATTGATCGATAACGTCCTCAATATAGGCATATTTAAAGTTCATCCTCTAACATAAAAGCCATCAGGTGGTGTAGTGCGTTTCTCTGGTCCCCAAGAAACTAAAATAACATCCTCATACAATCGATGAATGTTGCAATAAATGATAAAGATGAATGACGTTTTGATTCGCACCATTTGCCCAAATATCCGTAACTTTAGCTTCTAAATTAAACGTAATTCCAATTTTATATTTACTCATATTATCTTTTCCTCTTCTATTATTTAAATCATCTGAAAGTGCGGTATAATATATATTCTCAAATCACTTAAATAATAAAAAAATCACTCGGATATTTCTATCCGAGTGATTTATCTAGTTTAGCTGATTATTACCACTGGTAACCTACTCCAGCACCAATATTATAATCACCTTGAGTAGTTGCTGCACCGCTCACTTTGAAGATAACTTTATTGTTATCACTTGCACGTGAATAACCAACTGCAACCGCACTTTCTCCTCTGTAATTACCTACACCAAGACCGAGCATTGAACCACCTGGTTTATTCACTTGTGGAATATTCGCTGCAGCTGTTGCTCCTGCGATACCACCACGAAGTTTCTTATCAGTTTTCTTCAACTCGCCACGAACTGCACCAACTGAGCGATCAACATATTGTTTATTCGCCGCATCAGTACCACGAACTGGATCTGCGACATTTGTGATTCGACGTTCATTACCAACTGAACCAACTGAAACAGTATTTGCTTCATTTGCTACAGAGCCTTGACCTAATGCCACAGAGTTAGTTTGCTGTCGCTTTCGCGCCTTGACCCACAGCTGTTGAGTTTTTACCTGAAGCTTGTGAGTTATTACCTAACGCCGTGCCATTTTCACCACTTGCATTCGCACCGTAGCCAACCGCAGTTGCATCTTTACCTTTCGCTTTCGCACTATCACGTTTGCTAGTGTTATCTGCTGCAAATGCTGTTTTGCCATCTTTACTGATCAAACCAGAATCTTCAATACGTTTTCGCGAGCTTTCTGCTGCTGTTGCAGAAGATGCAGCCGCTGTCGACAGATGAACCTGTCTGCAGACGCGAAGCGAAGTGCTTGCAGCTGTCGCTGAGCTGTCTGCTGCTGATGCGGAGAGAAAAGCCGCGGTTGCAGATGAGCCTGCCGCTGAAGCAGAAGTAGCTTGCTGCAGTCGCTGAGCTATCCGCTGCTGATGCTGATGAGCTTGCCGCGGTCGCAGATGAACCTGCTGCAGACGCAGAAGAGCTTGCTGCTGTTGCTGAGCCATCCGCTGCTGATGCTGATGAGCTGCCGCTGTTGCTGATGAACCTGCCGTGCTGAAGCTGAAGTGCTTGCTGCGGTTGCTGAGCTATCCGCTGCTGATGCCGATGAGCTTGCCGCTGAGCTGAGGTGCTTGCCGCTGTCGCTGAGCTATCCGCTGCCGATGCAGGAAGAAGACGCTGCAGTTGCTGAAGAGTCTGCCGCTGAAGCTGGAAGTGCTTGCTGCTGTCGCTGAGCTATCCGCTGCTGATGCTGAAGAAGACGCTGCGGTTGCAGATGAGCCTGCCGCTGAAGCTGAGAGTGCTTGCTGCGGTTGCTGAGCTATCCGCTGCTGATGCTGATGAGCTTGCCGCTGTCGCAGATGAACCATGCGCTGCTGAAGCTGAAGTGCTTGTAGCCGTTGCTGAGCTATCCGCTGCTGAAGCTGATGAGCTTGCCGCTGTTGCAGATGAACCTGCTGCTGAAGCTGAGGTGCTTGCTGCGGTTGCTGAGCTATCCGCTGCTGATGCGGATGATGCTGCAGTCGCTGAGATGAGCCTGCTGCTGACGCTGACGTGCTTGCTGCCGTTGCTGAGCTATCTGCTGCTGATGCAGAAGAAGATGCCGCTGTCGCAGATGAACCTGCTGCAGACGCGGAAGTGCTTGCTGCCGTTGCTGAGCTGTCTGCTGCTGATGCAGAAGAGAAGCCGCTGTTGCAGATGAGCCTGCCGCTGAAGCTGAGGTGCTGCTGCGGTTGCTGAGCTATCCGCTGCTGATGCAGATGATGACGCTGCAGTCGCTGAAGAGCCTGCCGCTGAAGCTGAGGTGCTTGCTGCTGTCGCTGAGCTATCTGCTGCGCTGATGCCGATAGAGCTTGCCGCTGTTGCAGATGAACCCGCTGCTGAAGCTGAAGTGCTTGCTGCTGTCGCTGCAGGCTATCCGCTGCTGATGCAGAAGAAGATGCCGCTGTCGCAGATGAACCTGCCGCTGAAGCTGATGTACTTGCAGCCGTTGCTGAGCTATCCGCTGCTGATGCAGAAGAAGATGCTGCTGTTGCAGATGGAGCCTGCCGCTGAAGCTGATGTACTTGCAGCTGTTGCTGAGCTATCCGCTGCTGATGCGGATGAGCTGCTGCTGTCGCAGATGAACCTGCTGCAGAGGCGAGAAGTGCTTGCCGCTGGTTGCTGAACTATCCGCTGCTGATGCAGAAGACGCTGCGTAGTTGCAGAAGAAGACGCTGCAGTTGCAGATGAGCCTGCTGCAGACGCAGAAGTGCTTGCTGCGGTTGCTGAGCCATCCGCCGCTGATGCGAGATGATGATGCTGCTGTCGCAGATGAACCCTGCCGCTGAGCTGAAGTGCTTGCAGCCGTTGCTGAGCTATCCGCTGCTGAAGCTGATGAGCTTGCCGCTGTTGCAGATGAACCTGCCGCCGACGCTGAGCGTGCTTGCGTACCGTTGCTGAGCTATCCGCTGCTGATGCAGAAGAAGACGCTGCAGTTGCAGAAGAAGACGCTGCAGTTGCAGATGAGCCTGCTGCAGACGCAGAAGTGCTTGCTGCGGTTGCTGAGCTATCCGCTGCTGATGCAGATGATGATGCTGCTGTCGCAGATGAACCTGCCGCTGAAGCTGAAGTGCTTGCAGCCGTTGCTGAGCTATCCGCTGCGTGAAGCTGATGAGCTTGCTGCTGTTGCAGATGAACCTGCCGCTGACGCTGACGTGACGCTGCCGTTGCTGAGCTATCCGCTGCTGATGCAGAAGAAGACGCTGCTGTTGCTGAAGCGATCCCTGCCGCTGACGCTGAAGTGCTGCCGCTGTCGCTGAGCTATCTGCCAGATGCAGAAGAGACGCTGCAGTTGCTGAAGACTGCCGCTGCTGAGGTGCTTGCTGCTGTTGCTGAGCTGCCTCGCTGCTGAAGCTGATGAGCTTGCCGCTGTCGCAGATGAACCTGCCGCTGAAGCTGAGGTGCTTGCCGCTGTCGCTGAGCTGTCTGCTGCTGATGCAGATGATGACGCTCGCAGTCGCTGAAGAGCCTGCCGCTGAAGCTGAGGGTACTTTGCTGCTGTCGCTGAGCTATCTGCCGCTGATGCAGAAGATGACGCTGCAGTCGCTAGAAGAGCCTGTGCAGACGCAGAAGTGCTTGCTGCTGTCGCTGAGCTATCCGCTGCTGATGCAGAAGAAGAAGCCGCTGTTGCAGATGAGCCTGCTGCAGATGCTGATGTACTTGCTGGGTTGCTGAACTATCCGCTGCTGATGCAGAAGATGACGCTGCGGTCGCTGAAGAGCCTGCTGCAGACGCAGAAGTACTTGCTGCTGTCGCTGAACTATCCGCTGCTGATGCGAAGATGACGCTGCAGTCGCTGAAGAGCCTGCCGCTGAAGCTTGAGGGTGAGCTCGCTGCTGTTGCTGAGCTTCCGCTGCTGATGATGAGCCTGCTGCGCAGATGAGCCGCTGCGATGCGATACTTGCTGCGGTTGCTGAACTATCCGCTGCTGATGCAGAAGATGACGCTGCAGTCGCTGAAAGAGCCTGCTGCAGACGCAGAAGTGCTTGCTGCTGTCGCTGAGCTATCCGCTGCTGATGCAGAAGAAGAAGCCGCTGTTGCAGATGAGCCTGCTGCAGATGCTGATGTACTGCTGCGGTTGCTGAACTATCCGCTGCTGATGCTGAAGATGACGCTGCAGTCGCTGAAGAGCCTGCCGCTGAAGCTGAGGTGCTTGCTGCTGTTGCTGAGCTATCCGCCGCTGATGCTGATGAGCTTGCCGCTGTCGCAGATGAGCCTGCTGCAGATGCTGATGTACTTGCTGCGGTTGCTGAGACTCATCCGCTGCTGATGCAGAAGATGACGCTGCAGTCGCTGAAGAGCCTGCTGCAGACGCAGAAGTGCTTTGCTGCTGTCGCTGAGCTATCCGCTGCTGATGCAGAAGAAAGAAGCCGCTGTTGCAGATGAGCCTGCCGCTGAAGCTGAGGTGCTTGCTGCGGTTGCTGAGCTATCCGCTGCTGATGCAGAAGAAGACGCTGCAGTTGCTGAAGAGCCTGCCGCTGAAGCTGAAGTGCTTGCTGCTGTCGCTGAGCTATCCGCTGCTGATGCAGAAGAAGACGCTGCAGTTGCAGATGAGCCTGCCGCTGAAGCTGGAGGTGCTTGCTGCGGTTGCTGAGCTATCCGCTGCTGATGCTGATGAGCTTGCCGCTGTCGCAGATGAACCTGCCGCTGAAGCTGAAGTGCTTGCAGCCGTTGCTGAGCTATCCGCTGCTGAAGCTGATGAGCTTGCCGCTGTTGCAGATGAACCTGCCGCTGAAGCTGAGGTGCTTGCTGCGGTTGCTGAGCTATCCGCTGCTGATGCAGAAGATGATGCTGCAGTCGCAGATGAGCCTGCTGCTGACGCTGACGTGCTTGCTGCCGTTGCTGAGCTATCTGCTGCTGATGCAGAAGAAGATGCCGCTGTCGCAGATGAACCTGCTGCGAGACGCTAGAAGTGCTTGCTGCCGTTGCTGAGCTGTCTGCTGCTGATGCAGAAGAAGAGCCGCTGTTGCAGATGAGCCCGCCGCTGAAGCTCGAGGTGCTTGCTGCGGTGCTGAGCTATCCGCTGCTGATGCAGATGATGACGCTGCAGTCGCTGAGAGCCTGCCGCCGAAGCTGAGGTACTTGCTGCTGTCGCTGAGCTATCTGCTGCTGATGCCGATGGGCTTGCCGCTGTTGCAGATGAACCTGCCGCTGAAGCTGGAAGTGCTTCGCTGCTGTCGCTGAGCTATCCGCTGCTGGATGCAGAAGAAGATGCCGCTGTCGCAGATGAACCTGCCGCTGAAGCTGATGTACTTGCAGCCGTTGCTGAGCTGATCCGCCGCTGATGCAGAAGAAGATGCTGCTGTTGCAGATGAGCCTGCCGCTGAAGTTGATGTACTTGCAGCTGTTGCTGAGCTATCCGCTGCTGATGCAGATGATGATGCTGCTGTCGCGAGATGAACCTGCTGCAGAGGCAGAGGTGCTTGCTGCGGTTGCTGAACTATCCGCTGCTGATGCAGAAGAAGACGCTGCGGTTGCAGAAGAAGACGCTGCAGTTGCAGATGAGCCTCGCTGCAGACGCAGAAGTGCTTGCTGCGGTTGCTGAGCTATCCGCTGCTGATGCTGATGAGCTTGCCGCTGTCGCAGATGAGCCTGCTGCTGAAGCTGATGTGCTTGCTGCGGTAGCTGAGCTATCCGCTGCTGATGCAGAAGATGACGCTGCAGTCGCTGAAGAGGCTGCTGCAGACGCAGAAGTGCTTGCTGCTGTCGCTGAGCTCATCCGCTGCTGATGCAGAAGATGATGCCGCTGTGCTGATGAACCTGCCGCTGAAGCTGAGGTACTTTGCTGCTGTTGCTGAGCTGTCTGCTGCGGATGCAGAAGATGATGCTGCGTCGCAGATGAACCTGCTGCTGAAGCTGAGGTACTTGCTGCCGTCGCTGAGCTATCTGCTCGCTGATGCCGATGAGCTTGCCGCTGTTGCAGATGGAACCCGCTGCTGAAGCTGAGAGTGCTTGCTGCTGTCGCTGAGCTATCCGCTGCTGATGCTGAAGAAGAAGCCGCTGTTGCAGATGAGCCTGCTGCAGACGCTGATGTACTTGCTGCTGTTGCTGAGCTATCCGCTGCTGATGCCGATGAGCTTGCCGCTGTTGCTGATGAACCTGCTGCCGAAGCTGAAGTGCTTGCTGCTGTCGCTGAGCTATCCGCTGCTGATGCAGAAGAAGAGCCGCTGTTGCAGATGAGCCTGCTGCAGATGCTGATGTACTTGCTGCGGTTGCTGAACTATCCGCCGCTGATGCAGAAGATGACGCTGCAGTCGCTGAAGAACCTGCTGCAGACGCAGAAGTGCTTGCTGCTGTCGCTGAGCTATCCGCTGCTGATGCTGAAGAAGAAGCCGCTGTTGCAGATGAGCCTGCTGCAGATGCTGATGTACTTGCTGCGGTTGCTGAACTATCCGCTGCTGATGCAGAAGATGACGCTGCAGTCGCTGAAGAGCCTGCTGCAGACGCAGAAGTACTTGCTGCTGTCGCTGAACTATCCGCTGCTGATGCAGAAGATGACGCTGCAGTCGCTGAAGAGCCTGCCGCTGAAGCTGAGGTGCTTGCTGCCGTTGCTGAGCTATCCGCTGCTGATGCTGATGAGCTTGCCGCTGTCGCAGATGAACCTGCCGCTGAAGCTGAAGTGCTTGCTGCCGTTGCTGAGCTATCTGCTGCTGAAGCAGAAGAAGATGCCGCTGTCGCAGATGAACCTGCCGCTGAAGCTGATGAGCTTGCCGCTGTCGCAGATGAGCCTGCAGCTGACGCAGAAGTGCTTGCTGCCGTTGCTGAGCTATCCGCTGCTGAAGCAGAAGAAGATGCTGCTGTTGCAGATGAGCCTGCTGCAGACGCAGAAGTACTTGCTGCTGTTGCAGATGAACCTGCCGCTGAAGCTGACGTGCTTGCTGCTGTTGCTGAGCTGTCCGCTGCTGATGCAGAAGAAGACGCTGCTGTCGCAGATGAACCTGCTGCAGACGCAGAAGTGCTTGCCGCTGTTGCAGATGAACCTGCTGCTGAAGCTGAGGTGCTGCTGCTGTCGCTGAGCTATCCGCTGCTGATGCAGAAGATGATGCTGCAGTCGCTGATGAGCCTCGCCGCTGAGGGCTGAAGTGCTTGCTGCCGTTGCTGAGCTATCCGCAGCTGATGCAGAAAGATGATGCTGCGTGTCGCTGATGAACCGCTGCAGACGCAGACGTGCTTGCTGCGGTTGCTGAGCTTGCTGCCGATGAGCTGCGCTTGCAATTTTAGGTTTGCTATTAACCACTTCGCAGCTGATGTTGCCGCTGATGCTGCTGTAGAGGGCTAAAGAAACCGCATTGCTTGCGCTTGAAGCTGCTGTTTTTGCCGTTTCGTTTGTTTTATCTAATTGTGAAGTTACTGCATAAAGTTGTGAACCATTGATCGCTTCTGTTGAAGTCGCTGAAATATTACCTGCCGCAACATTGATCAATTTGCGCTCATTATCTACTGCACCAACGCTACAAGCTACCTGCACCCGAAAACAGTACCTTTAAAATCCATTATAAGTTAATTCCTACGCGTAGCTGAGTCACATTTTCAACAAGTATGAGAACCCGTAGTGGGTTAGAATGGTTGCCTAAAACAACGGCATTATCTAAACCAGCCGCAACTCAACACCATTACCAATTACAGGTTGTGCCGTTTGCCTTGATCTTATTAGTTGGCCAATTAACCGTATTATTTTTGTTTACCATCGGCGATATTATTTTCACACCAATCGCAATACTATGCAGTGCTATGTACCAACTAGGTTACGCACACCTAAAGCAGTACCATTTTCTGCATTTCTCACCCACCCATGTGAGCACCCACAGAAGTACCATTTACTGTACTGTTATCAACACCTGAGTAATAACCTAATGCAGTACCATTATTCGTATTCGGACGAACATAGCTTCTTGCACCCACTACAGTTGCATTGAATGAATTCTCGCCAGCTGCTGAGAATTGCTCTACAGTCGCATTTTGGGCACCTGCTTCTACTACAGGTTAGAACCTAACAGTGTTGCATCTTTTTGCACGAGTGCGGACAGCACTATTTGCACAATCACCACAGCATCCTCAGCCCCAGAAGCTGCAGGCTCCGTAACCTGCCGCAATTGCATTATATGCTGTTTCGGCTGTTGTTGCTTTGCACACCTGCAGTAATGTATAGTGTACCTTGCGCACCACGGCTGAGCGAACTGTACCTTCATTAGTCGTTTTACTCGCTTCTGGCTCATCAATATCTATCACTCCCATTATTTACATGGAAATAAGTTGAAGCTGCTCCTCGCCAAATCTAACGCAGTATTTGCGCTAGTCTCTGCTCTTGTTGCTTTTAGCAGCTGCGTATTCGCGACATCTCGAGCTCCATCTGCAGTATTTTTGCCGTTGTTGCTGTAGATTGAGCGGTATCTGCAACTGTTTGCTTGATCCGCAGTGGTTTGCGCTGTAGCTGCAGCAGCTTTTGCCTGATTTGCAGTGGTTTGCGCTGTACCTGCGGCTGTTTTAGCATCATTTGCCGTTGTTTGCGCTGCTGTTGCCGTAACGTCGCATTGTTTGCTGCAGTTTATGCAGCTGTTGCCGTTGTCTTCGCGCTATCAGCGACGAGTTTTCGCATTATCTGCCGTCGTTTTTGCTACTGTTGCTGCGCTTGCTGTTGAATCTAGCACACCAATCGCTTTATAAAAGGTTGTGAACCGTTAATCGCATCCGTTGAAGTCGCACTAATTGCACCTGCAGAAACATAATAATTTGACGTTGGTTACTGCTACCTACGGCGACAACACCATACCCTTTTCAGCACGTATTACCAACTTCGGCACCACCTGCGGTTACGGTAATGCATGTCTATTTTTCTGTGACAGATCCTGCCCCTAAAGCAACATCTTGCGCATTTGTTGCCGTGGCACTTCCACCCAATGCGACACCACTCTTCGCTAGTGCTGGAGTCTCGACCTAAGGAAATTGCATTGTTAGCCGCATTCGCATTTTAAACCTTGAGCAATACCGCTATCTTCACTAATCGCGTTATGTATTGAAATGGCATAGTTACCTTTGAGTTTGAGAACCACTCACTACCGCTACAGAATAAAGCCCTGAAGCATTTCGCCATGAGCCATTGCACCTGTGGTCGGCTTGCTCATCGCTCCCACCAGGGTGCAACAGTCCCTCACCGCGAGCTTTAGCGTTCGAACCTAAAGCGAGCGCACTTGTATTTGTCGCGACAGGGTTGCTCGTGCAGAGAGAACCGTTCAAGGCGTTAGTATTCCAACCAATAGCAACACCGCACCATTGCTTGCATTTGCAATTCATGTACTATTGCAATTGTATTTTGTATTTAATGCTTTACCACCAATTGCAATTGCCCAAGCTGCACCAGTATCTTTATTACTTTGATTACCAGCTTCAGCATTCATGCCAATCGCCACAGAGCCATGACCTAATGCTTTTGCACCTGTCCCAAATGCAGAAGATTTCCAGCCCAATGCTTGAGCTACTATCACCCAGTTGCTGTTGCGGCTGAATTTTCTGCTCTAGAACCGGAACCAATGGCGATATTCCCCGCATCTGGCGTTAGCACTACTACCAATTGACGTATAGCGTTGTATTTAATGCTTGAGCTTCAGAGCCTAAATGCAACAGATCTGCATTACCAGCGGCTGCGCAGATTTACCGCACAGCCGTCGCCCTCACCCCTCTAGCAATAGCAACACTACCTGCTGCAAAGAATTATTTTCACGTGCAGCAGCGCCGTTACCAATTGCGGTTGACCAGTTAGCTGGAAGCATTTGCACCATGACCAATTGCCGTTGCATCATATTCTCGTTGCCTTCGCGGTTGAACCAACAGCAATCGCAAAATGATTTGCCGTTGCTAGAGCCGTTACCTAATGCCACGCTATCTTTTCCAACCGAAACCGTTGACGGCCTAAAAGCCATGCTATTTTCACCGGTTGCATGGCGGATGACGCCCATAGCTAAAAGCACTACTACCAGAAGACTTCAGCATAACGACCAACAGCTTGAGAAAATTGACCGTTGCTTGCGCAGCCTAAACCAACAGCAATAGCACTGTCTCTACCCGCAACGGTATTACGACCTAAATGCGATAGCGTTCTCTTCTGTTGTTGATGCATTGGCATCACGACCAATTGCAAGACCATAGTTCCCCGCTGTGTTTGACTCACGACCAATAGCAATGGAGCTTTCTTTATTAGCCTTCGCAGTCATACCCATAGCAATAGGTATTTTTCGCCAGTTGTTGCAGCGTTAAAACCCATAGCAATAGCATTATTGCCTTTTGCACTGCCACTTGCCCATCTACTGTCGCACCAGTACCAATTGCAATCGCATTATCTGCTCCATCCACCAATAGAGGCTCCTGCACCAATAGCCGTACCTGAAATCGCACCATTTACTGTATCTTTACCAATAGAAATTGTTTGAAAGTTTGATGCATTAGCATCTCGTACCCTAGTGCCACGCTGTCAACATAGCCCATGCTCTTGCGTTAGTACCAATCGCTGTTGAGTTTGTACCATTTTGAAACTGATGAGACACTCGATTGCAATCGCATTACTACTGTTTGTGGTAGCCGTTGCACCTTCACCAATTGCAATACCTTTTTACGTTCAACAGTAGCATTTTACCAATCGCAATAGATGCTTCTGATTTGGCATTAGCCGCATCACCCGCTGCAACTGAACTTTCACCACTTGCTGTCGGCAGTTTACCCGCTGCAAGTGATTTTGCTACCCACTGCGGTTGCTTGGTTACCCTAATGCCGTAGCACTACTACCCGCATTCAGCTAAACGACCAAAAAGCAGAACCCTGAGTTACTGCCTGAGAATTTGTACCAACTCGCAAGAGCATCTTGCCCATTAGCCACAACAGTATGACCAATTGCAATACCCTTTACTCCACCTGTTGCTCTTGATGCTGCACCCACAACAATAGAACCAGGGCATCCGTCCAACTTCTCCACCAATTGCAATTGCTTGAGGACGACCATAGGTGTTACCCTCAGGAATTGCTGCATATGCACTGCTTTGCAACATCTAAAAAGCAATAAAGATAATGCCGATAATTTAAAAACTTTGCCTAATGAGGACTTGCTTTCCCCTGTGCGTGTCAGATGATGATTTCACCTGCCCGTTTTGCCAACTCAGAAGTAACAACCAACGATTGAGTGGTTCTCATTCCAAATAACCTTGAAAATCTTGTTCACTGAATAAAAAGCTCCCTTGTGTAAAGTTTAACTTACTGTAAATAAGACTCTTTAAAAAGTTTACTAAAAATAGCTCCTCATTATGCCTTAAACCTACTAGGAAGGCTAGTTTTCGGCATGTAAATTTATGTAAATTCATCAAACGAAATAGCTTAAAAACCTCATCAAAAATTGACCGCACTTTATAACATTAATCCGTGCGGTCATTCTTGAAATAATTCTAATTCACGTTCATAATGAACAAACATTCATATTTTATAGACTGAAGCCTTTTTTACTTCAGCATTTTCTCATAAGGCTCGCATTATGTCCGATCAACATTCTGATACACAAAACTCTTCAAATAATAAATCTCAACAACGTAAAAAAGGGCTTTCTATTTTTATTCTTTTGCTTCTTCTGATTTCAATCGGCTCTGTGGCTTATTGGTATTTCTTTATTAAAGGCTTTGAAGAAACGGAAGATGCCTATGTCAGTGGCAATCAGGTGATGGTATCGGCACAGGTAGCGGGGAATATTTCGAAAATTAATGTCGATAATATGGATCCCGTACAAGCGGGCGACGTGTTATTAGAACTAGATGATACCAATGCCAAATTAAGTTTTGAGCAAGCTAAAAGCAATTTAGCCAATGCGGTTCGCCAAGTTTCGCAACTGAATTACACCGTAAAACAATTAAAATCGGCCGTTCGTGCGAATGAAATCACCCTTGCTCAAGCGCAAGGAAACTTGAACCGTCGTGTGCAATTAGTCAAAGATGGGGCAATCGATAAAGAATCGTTTCCAACACGCGAAAGAGCCGTTGAACTGGCAAAAGCGAACTTAACCACCTCCACAAAATCAGCTTGGGCGCAAATCAAGCGTTATTAGACGGGCCTTTTAGTGAACAACCGCAAATTCAAAGTGCGGTCAGTAATTTGAAACAAGCCTGGTTGAATTTAGAGCGTACGAAAATCCGCAGCCCAATTAAAGGCTATGTCGCTCGCCGTAATGCTCAAGTGGGGCAAGCGGTTTCTGTGTGGTGCGTTAATGGCAGTGGTCACGACCGATCAAATGTGGTTAGATGCCAACTTCAAAGAAACACAATTAACCCATATGCGAATTGGTCAGCCAGTTGAAATTTATTTCGACCTTTATGGCAAAGATAAAACCTTTAATGGAAAAGTCGTCGGAATTGAAATGGGTACAGGCAGTGCATTCTCATTATTACCCACTCAAAATGCGACAGGTAACTGGATCAAAGTGGTGCAACGTGTCCTGTGCGTATTCAATTTGGATCCACAACAGCTTACTGAAAATCCATTACGTATCGGTCTTTCTGCGACTGTGAAAAGTGAATGTGACCGATAGCAAGGTGAAAACCTTTACGTAACCAAGCGCCTGCTACAACGCTTTTATTCCACAAATGTGCGCAAATATGATGAAAGTGCGGTCAATAATTTGATCGAATCTATTATTCGCGACAATAGCTATTAGGTTCCGTTATGCCGCAATCTCATTTCAAACCGCTACAAGGCGGTGCGTTAGCGATGCTTACGTTGGTGCTTTCATTAGCCACCTTTATGCTCGTGCTAGACTCCACCATCGCCAACGTAGCCATTCCAACTATTGCAGGTGATTTGGGTGCGTCGTCGAGCCAAGGAACCTGGGTGATCACCTCGTTCGGGGTGGCAAATGCCATCTCGATTCCGATCACGGGCTGGCTGGCCAAAACGTTTTGGTGAAGTGCGGTTATTTTTAATCGCAACGCTTATTATTCGTGTAGCTTCTTGGCTTTGTGGCATTGCAACAGTTTGGAAATGTTGATTGTCTTCGCGTCCTTCAAGGTGCAGTAGCTTCAATTATCCCCTTTCTCAAAGCTTATTATTGAAATAACTACCCGCCTGAAAAACGCGGAATGGCATTGGCTTTTTGGTCAATGACGATCGTCGTCGCCCCGATTTGTGGCCCCGATTTTTAGGCGGTTGGATCAGCGATAATATTCACTGGGGTTGGATTTTTCTTTTATCAACGTTCTGATTGGGCTTGCCGTTGTCTTAATCAGTTGGAAAATTTTTAGAAGGCCGAGAAAGCAGAATTTCTCATCAACCTGTTAATACTGTTGGGCTGATTTTTATTGGCACTCGGTGTGGGTGCGTTGCAATTAATGCTGATCAAGGCCGTGAGCTAGACTGGTTTAACTCCACTGAAATTGTGGTACTTACCATTATCGCAGCGGTAGGTTTAATCGCCCTCATCATTTGGGAACTCACGGACGATAATCCAGTTGTGGATGTTTTCTATTTCAAATCGAAATTTCACCGTAGGTTGTGTTTCAACCAGCCTTGTCTTGGTGTATTCAGGGACGGTCGTGCTTATCCCGCTTCTGCTCCAACAGGTTTACAACTATACAGCAACATGGGCGGGGCTTGCGGCTGCGCCAGTTGGATTATTGCCGATTCTACTTGCACCGATTATCAGGGAAATTCGGCAATAAAATTGATATCGGATTTTAATCACCATCAGTTTTATGGTTTATGCGCTCACCTTTTATTGGCGAGCTGTGACCTTTGAACCTGAAATGACCTTTATGGATGTGGCATTACCGCAATTTGTGCAAGGCTTAGCCGTTGCTTGTTTCTTTATGCCACTGACAACCATTACCCTTTCAGGTTTACCACCTGAAAAATGGCTTCGGCGTCGAGCTTATTTAATTTTCTCCGAACCCTTGCTGGCTCAATAGGCACATCTCTCACGACATTTTATGTGGTATAACCGCGAAGCCGTGCATCACACGCAACTCACGGAAGTCATTAATCCATACTAACCCGATTTCCCAACAATTCTTCCAAACTATGGGGAGTTTTGGTTTAAGTGAAGAACAAACGGCATCATATCTTGCCAGACAAATCACTGCTCAAGGCTTTATTATTGGTGCTAATGAAATCTTCTTAGTTTCTGCGATAACGTTCATTTCCTTAGTCTGTTCTCATTTGGTTTGCTAAACCACCGTTCAGTGCAAACATTAAAAACATCCGAAAAATAACCGCACTTTTTCGTATCTGAAATGACAAGAATTTGTTATTTTGGGACAATTGAAAAACTGGGAGAGTTTAGCCAAATATTATGTCTTCTGCTAGAACCTGAAAACGTGCACAAAAATAGAAAAATTTGTGCGTTGTACTAATATGCACAAAATATTCTGAATATTGTGCATGTTATGTAAACGTGCACAAGAAAACCACACCTTTTTATGCATGAAAGGAAGTCATAATGAACAACTATCAAATTCCAGATTTATTTGCCTTGGGCGAGATAGAAAGTAAAGCGGTATTGAAAGCTTGCAGTGCTGCTCATCAGGCATTAGGTGAGTTAAAAGGCGTGGTACATACAATGCCGAAATCAAAAATATTCTACTCGGGACATTACCCTTGCAGGAAGCAAAAGAAAGTTCGGAGATTGAAAATATCATTACCACGCAGGATGATTTATATCAAAGCAATATCAATACACACCAATTCACTACAGTAGCTGCAAAAGAAGTTCACTACTACGCACAAGCCATGTCATTAGGCTTTGACTCCGTCCGTTCCGATAAATTAATTACACTCAATCTCATTAAAGAAATTCAATCTGCATTGGAAGGAAACGATGCGGGTTTCAGAAAGCAGCAAGGAACAGGGCTGGTAAATCAAACAACAAAAGAAATCGTTTATATGCCACCGCAAAATCCTACCGATATTGAAAAATATATGTCTGATTTGGAAAGATTTATCAACGACTCGGCACAACTTGATTACGATCCCTTGGTAAAAATGGCGCTGATTCATCATCAGTTTGAAAGCATTCACCCGTTTTATGATGGCAACGGTCGGACAGGACGAATATTGAATATTCTATATCTAATTCAGCAAGATTTACTCGATACTCCAATTCTGTATCTTTCCCGATATATAAATAGAAATAAAACAAAATACTACCAGTTATTGCAGTCTGTCCGTGATAGCCAAAAACTGGGAATCATGGTTGATATTTATACTAGAAGGCATCACAGAAACCGCAAAACGAACGGTTACTTTAATCAATGGAATTAAAGTCTTTAATGCAAAATCACAAACAGCTCATCCGACATTGAGTTACCACAGATTTACAGTCATGAACTGATTAATAATCTGTATAAACACCCTTATACAAAAATTGATTTCGTCGTACGAGACTGCCAAATCCATCGTAATACAGCAAGAACTCGTTTAGAAGCATTGGTCAGAATCGGTATTTTGAAGAAGGAAAAATTGGAAAAGAAAATTTTTATATTAATGTAGCCTGTATGAGTTATTGATGGAGCAATAGAGATTATCAGAATTCTCAACATTACTTAAAAACGAGCTATATCCAATCAGTAGTAAAGATACAATTCTAGTAAATAACCGCACGTTGATGATATTCAAAAGTGCGGTTGGTTTTTCTAGCCTTTTGCCAAAATGTCTTTTAGGAATCTCGCGGTGTGCGAACCTTTGACTTTGGCGACGTCTTCTGGTGTGCCTGTCGCGATGATTTGACCACCGCCACTGCCCCCTTCTGGACCAAGATCCACAATCCAGTCTGCGGTTTTGATCACATCTAAAGTTGTGTTCGATCACCACGATAGTATTGCCTTGATCGCGCAAGCGATGTAACACTTCGAGAAGTTGTTTAATATCGGCAAAATGCAGACCAGTTGTCGGTTCATCCAAAATATAAAGGGTTTTACCGGTATCGCGTTTTGAAAGCTCTGTCGCTAACTTAACGCGTTGTGCCTCACCACCTGAAAGTGTGGTAGAAGACTGACCTAAACGAATATAAGACAAGCCTACATCCATTAGGGGTTTGCAATTTACGTGCAATCATTGGGATCGCATCAAAAAACTCGCGAGCTTCTTCCACCGTCATATCTAACACTTGGTGAATAGTTTTTGCCTTTGTATCGGATCTCCAAGGTTTTCACGGTTATAGCGTTTACCTTTACATTGATCACAAGGACATACACATCCGGCAAGAAAGTGCATTTTCAACTTTTCAGCACGCCATCACCTTGGCATGCTTCACAACGACCACCGCGTACGTTAAAGCTAAAACGTCCTGGATTATAACCACGCGCACGCGCTTCTGGTACGCCCGCAAATAATTCACGAATTGGGGTGAAATAAACCGGTGTAAGTCGCTGGGGTTAGAACGCGGTGTACGACCGATCGGGCTTTGGTTAATATCGATCACCTTGTCGAAATATTCCAAGCCCTCAATGGATTTATAAGGCGCAAAATCCGTTTTTTCCGCACGATTTAAGGCGTTTTGAGCCAATGGGAATAACGTATCATTAATTAGCGTTGATTTGCCTGAACCTGATACCCCTGTAATACAAGTAAATAAGCCCACTGGAATCTCTAAATTCACACCTTTCAGATTATTCCCTGTCGCGCCTTTTTAATTTTAAGAAGTTTGCTTTTATCAAGTGCGGTTCGTTTTTTCGGAATTTCGATTTTTTCTTCACCCGATAAGAACTTACCCGTAATCGAATTTGGGTTCGCCATAATTTCTTTGGCTGTCCCCTGAGCAATCACTTGGCCACCGTGTACACCTGCACCTGGACCAATATCAATAATATGATCGGCTCTCGAATAGCATCTTCATCATGTTCCACCACAATTACGGTGTTGCCCAAATTACGCAAGTGAATCAGCGTATTTAGCAGACGTTCATTATCGCGTTGATGCAAACCGATAGAAGGTTCATCCAACACATACATGACGCCAACTAAGCCTGCACCAATCTGACTCGCAAGACGAATACGTTGTGCTTCACCGCCCGAAAGGGTTTCGGCTGAACGAGAAAGGGAAAGATAATTCAAACCCACATTCACTAAAAATTCTAACCGCTCTCTGATCTCCTTTCAGGATTTTTTCTGCAATTTGTGCTTTTTTTGACCGGTTAAAGTAAGTCCTTGGAAAAACTCAAGACTTTCACCAATGCTTTTCTCTGAAATTTGTGGCAAGTTAATATTACCGATATACACGTTACGAGCTTCTGGACGAAGACGCGAGCCACCACAATCAGCACAAGGGCGGTTGCTGATATTTTTCGCCAATTCTTCGCGTACAGACATGGATTCCGTTTCTTTGTAACGGCGCGCCATATTATTCAAAAATCCTTCAAAAGGATGTTTGCGGATCACCACATCCCCACGGTCGTTCATGTATTGGAATTCAATTTCTTCCTTGCCTGAACCGTGCATCACAATATCTTTAATTTTTTGTGGCAAATCTTCGTATGGCGTTTCAATATCAAATTTATAATGTTTCGCCAACGAGGTAAGCATTTGATAGTAATAGAAATTGCGACGATCCCAACCTTTCACCGCACCGCCTGCGAGGGAAATACTTTCATTTTGCACCACACGGCTTTCATCGAAGAACTGCTGAACACCTAAGCCATCACAAGTCGGACACGCCCCTGCTGGGTTATTAAATGAGAATAAGCGAGGCTCTAATTCTGGTACAGAATAGCCACAATGCGGACAAGCAAAATTTGCCGAGAAAACTAATTCTTCAGCTTTAGGATCATCCATATCTGCCACAACTGCCGTACCGCAGAAAGCTCCAAAGCTGTTTCAAAAGATTCTGCCAAACGTGTGGCTAAATCTGACCGCACTTTAAAACGGTCCACCACCACTTCAATGGTATGTTTTTTCTGTAAAGCAAGTTCTGGCGGATCAGATAAATCACAGATTTCACCATCAATTCTTGCGCGAATATAACCTTGTGCCGCTAAACTATCTAACAGCTTAACGTGCTCACCTTTACGGTTTTTCACCACGGGCGCAAGCAACATCATTTTGCTTTCTTCAGGCAAGCTTAGGACTTTATCCACCATTTGGCTGATGGTTTGTGCCGTTAATGGCACATCATGATCCGGACAACGCGGCTCCCCTACGCGAGCAAACAGCAAACGCAGATAATCGTAAATTTCTGTGATCGTGCCCACTGTTGAACGCGGGTTATGAGAAGTGGATTTTTGCTCAATAGAAATCGCCGGCGACAAGCCCTCAATCGAATCCACATCCGGTTTTTCCATCAAAGAAAGGAATTGACGCGCATAAGCGAAAGCGATTCCACATAACGGCGCTGCCCTTCCGCATAAAGCGTATCAAATGCTAAAGAAGATTTGCCCGAACCGGACAAGCCTGTAATCACAATTAATTTATCGCGCGGAATGGTTAAATTGATGTTTTTGAGGTTGTGGGTTCTAGCCCCACGAATGTCGATAGTATCCATAAAAAGCGATTGCCTTAAGAAAATAAATTCCAAAATTGCGACTATTATCGCATATTTCAATATCTGTGCAAATATCCAGTTAATTTTTATGGATCTTTTGTTTCTTTTAAGGCAAAATAGCCAAAATTTTTCACCTTATTTCTAAAATATAGAGGATTCTATGGCAGGTATTAATAAAGTAATCATCGTGGGTAATTTAGGTAATGATCCTGAAATCCGCACGATGCCAAATGGCGAAGCGGTAGCAAATATCAGCGTGGCAACAAGTGAAAGCTGGACAGATAAAAACACAGGCGAACGTCGTGAAGTGACCGAATGGCACCGTATCGTGTTATATCGTCGTTTAGCGGAAATTGCAGGGTCAATACTTACGCAAAGGTTCACAAGTTTATGTTGAAGGTCGTTTAAAAACCCGCAAATGGCAAGATAACAATGGCCAAGATCGTTACACCACTGAAATCCAAGGTGATAACTTACAAATGTTAGGTGGTCGTAATCAAGAGATGGGCGGTTATGCACCTGCACAATCAGCACCACAACCAAGCTATCAATCTCGTCCAGCACAATCTGCGCCAGCACCACAAGCTGAGCCACCAATGGACGCATTTGATGACAACATTCCATTCTAAATTGTATTAATACAAGATTATCAATACGAAGAGAGACCTTTCATTGAAAGGTCTCTTTTTATCTCTCATTTTGACATCAATTATTCGTGCGCCTTATCTCGCTCAAGCACTAAAACACAATAAATATTCAATTTATTGCACCGCATCCGAATCTAATATATCTTTATTTGAATACTGGAAAATAGTATAAATATCAAGGAGAACATATCTTAGATGAGCAACATCACTAGAATCAGGAAAAAGAACACGATGTATCTTTGCTTTATTTCCTTTGAACATCTTCAGGAGTAAGAATATATGGAAAATTTTTAAACAAATTCTTTCGAAATTATCTGTTATATTGTTCTATTCGCAAAATATATTTTTCCATGACACAGACAGAAATCCAATTGGAAAAAGCCTATTTAGTAGAAATGATTGATATTGCATCTGAAATTATGGAGAAAAAAACAATCTGTTGATCCTGATTCATTGCAATATAAACGTAGGAATATCAAGGTTCTTACTCATACAAACATGAAAAACGGTTATACAAGCTACACTTTGGAAAAATCAAAAGTTCATTTGGTTGTACCCTAAAGAGTTAAAACAGAATACGAAAACTTAATCTCTATTGGGATGAAAGCAAAGGTTCAATCAAATATCCTATTTGACAAAGATGAATTGACAAAATACTTTCATCTGAATCTTAAAAAGTGAGGAAAAAAATCAGAAACACTGAAAACGGTCTTTGATGAAACCACATATTTTTCACTTCCTATGAATTTTCTATCGATAAATACCCTAACGTTACCGTTGAGTTTCGTCTCTACCATTCACCGGTACGACATTCAGATTAGACTACCCGACTGAATTTACGCGGATTTTGATTTATAGAAAAATGTAACAGACGATGTTTCCTTATACCGTTTCTAACTTGGGACGACATTGTTTCACCACCGACCGCACTTTCTTTGCCCTCAAAAAAGAACCTAGACACCTAATTTTAGGTTCGGATTATTATTCAATTTCGTTATAACTAAAAATCAGTACATATATTTAACAATTCTTTCGGTTTTGCTATGTGCTTTGCTACATTTTTACCGTCTTATTTTCACTAGAGGTACAACTATGCAGCATCGCGATCTTTATCCCCACGAAATCTTACAAGATGTTATTGATAAAAGTTATGCTAAGTCGCAAGGACACCTAAAAACACTGGCTATTTTAAGTTTTTTTAGGTGGCGGCTATGTGAGTTTTGGTTATATGGCCTATTTAAAAGTCGTGAGCGGTATTCCTCCAGAGTGGAGTGGGCTATCAACATTACTTGGTGCGGCTGTGTTTCCTATTTGTTTGATTTGTATTCTAATCGGTGGTGGTGAATTAGCCACGGGAAATATGATGATGATGGCATTAGGTCGTTTAACCAAAAGAGTAAGCCTTTAAAAATTATTTCGTAACTGGATTGTAGTGAGTTTGGGCAACCTGCTCGGTGCGCTGTTTATGGCCTATTTCTTAGGGCATTATGTCGGTTTATCAGAAGGTGCTGCTCTGCTAAAACCATTGCGATTGCCGAGGCTAAAAGTGCAAATGGATTTTGGTCGCGCCTTTGTTTCTGCCATAGCCTGTAACTGGATGGTCTGCATGGGGTATTTGGTTCTATTTTTGGCGCTAAACAAACCTCCGGTCGTATCCTCGCCATATGGTTCCCAGTGATGATTTTTGTGCTTATCGGATTACAACACTTTGTCGCCAATATGTTTATTATTCCTGCCGGGATTTTTTGCTGGTGCTAATGTGACTTGGAGCCAATTCTTCTTCAATATGATTCCTGTCTTTTTAGGCAATGTCACTGGTGGTGCAGCATTTGTCGGCGCATCTTATCTTTATGCTTATCGTCACTTATTAAAAGAAGATTATTGTATTTAGTAAACGAAAAATCTGACCCGCACTTTGGCGTGAAAAAGGTCTTTTGAAATGTCAAAAAGGCCTTTTTATTCTCTAAAATGTATTGAATCCCCTCTTAATTAACTCGATACCCCCCAAATAGTGTAGAGTTGCACTTTGCACTTAAAGCATGTAAACTCATCTATTAAGATCAATATGGAAAGAAAAGTATTAGCAGAATTTCCATGTTATTTAGCATTCTCAAATTTACAGTAAGGAAGAGATCACATGCCGAAGATGAAAATTTCTAAACTGATGTTTTATAGCACTGTTTTAACTAGTGTTATGTTGTCTTCTTGCAGTCAACATTCCCCAAACCCCACTCAGCAGTAGAAAATACAGCGAGCAATTATGCTCAAAAATTCGGCAAACGTATTGGACTGAGCAGCCATTTTGCAGCGGGCGTTACCAAATTAACTTTACCATGCTAACCGTATCAGTGGGACTGGGCTGGCTTAGATACAATGGTTGGCAGATAAAAAGTGCGACCAGATTATTGGAATCTGGAAGTAGAATCCGTATTAGAGGTTAAAGAAAAAGGATATAACGGAAGCGATAGTTTTTATAGAAAACCGTACGGTTATTCCTAATAAAGCGATAGCGATGGTCACACAGGCTCCTGGTTCATGGGATAGCTCGGTATTTACTCAGGTAAATGGAATGCTTTATAATCTTGATTTTAGTTTCAAGTTAGGTAAGAACGATGCCTATACAGGTAGAGCCCTTTTGCACGCATTATGCCTGTCAACGGCAAAGCTCCCCAAACCTGAAACAGCTGGAAAAAGTAAAGTTGACGAAGCTATTGGGCGTATGACGGAATGATTTTTCGACAAGCTGAGAGTCGTAAAGATACTGAAATGCCACAGCAAACAAGGTGTCTGTTTAACAGAAGGGATTTATTGCCGATAAGGGAACTGAGCCGTTTTTGGCAGTGCGGGCATCAAAATCAAAGACTATAAAGACGTTTTATGCCGAGCTAACGACAGGGTGGATCTTTGGAGGAAGGTGATAAACCGCTATTAGAACGCGATCTTTTCGCTAAAGATAGTAGCTTTGGATAAACTCTTCTCGTGGGCGAAATACAGCACCATCCGCAAAGGAAAACGCGACATTAATGGTATGGCGGGTAATGAAAAAACTGGTGAAAGTGGCAGGAAATCGATATCTATTTATCTGGGAAAAAGAGGATGGCAGTGTGAGATTTAAGATGACTTTTCGGTACCAATGAGTAACAAATACAAGTGGTTCGCCACTCAGTGAAAAAGAAGCTTTTAACGGCTTGGGATGCAATATTGCCGACATTGAAAAAACGAATTTGATCAGATTTTTTTAATGAATAGCAACTTACTAAATTTATTAACTTTAAAGCTTAAGAAAGAGACAAAAATGAACCGTAAATATCGTAGAAAAATATATTTAAGATTGGCTTATTATATGGTGCTATAGCATAGTATTAACAGGATGTAGTGCTTGTTGGCCAGTGTATCTAGAAACATTGTCTTTACAATAACAGACTGTCTGAAACTTTAAGTTAGATTTCAGACAGCCTTTTACTATTGAATTTTGTAAGTGATGGTAGAACAACTAAGAGAAGTAGGAGTTAGCAGATTAAAAATTCCATTTTATTTAGCATTCTCAAATTTACAGTAAGGAAGAAATCACATGCCGAAGATGAAAAATTTCTAGACTGATGTTTTATAGCACTGTTTTAACTAGTGTTATGTTGTCTTCTTGCAGTCAAGACGCCCAAACCCACTCAGCAGTAGAAAATACAGCAAGCAATTATGCTCAAAATGCGGCAACGTATTGGACTGAGCAGCCATTTTGTAGTGGGCGTTACCAAATTAACTTACCATCTAACCGTATAAGTGGGACTGGGTTGGCTTAAATACAATGGTTGGCAGATAAGAGTGCGACCAGATTATTGGAATCTGGAAGTAGAATCTGAATTAGAGGTTAAAGAAAAAGGATATAACGGAAACGAGAGTTTTATAGAAAACCGCATAATTATTCCTAATAAAGCGATAGCGATGGTCACACAGGCTCCTGGTTCATGGGATACACTCGGTGTCAAAAGCATCTAAAAGGCATGATCTATTATGTCGATTTCTATTTCAAGTTAGGCAAGAATGATGCCTATTCCATTCAAACTCTTTCAAAGCATTATGCCTGTCAACGGCAAAGCTCCCCAAACCTGAAAACAGCTGGAAAAAGTAAAGTTGACGAAGCTATTAGGGCGTATACGGAATGATTTTTTTCGACAAGCTGAAGAGATCGTAAAGATACTGAAATGCCACAGCAACAAGGTGTCTGTTTAACAGAAGGATTTATTGCCGATAAAGGGAACCGAGCCGTTTTTGGCAGTGCGGGCATCAAAATCAAAGACTATAAAGACGTTTTATGCCGAGCTAACGACAGGGTGGATCTTTGGAGGAAGGTGATAAACCGCTATTAGAACGAGATCTTTTCGCTAAAGATAGTGGTTTGGGATAAACTCTTCTCGTGGGCGAAAATACAGCACCATCCGCAAAGGAAAAGCGCAATATCAATGGCATGACCGGCAGTGAAAAACTGGTTAAGTGGCAGGAAATCGATATCTATTTATTTGGGAAAAAAGAGGATGGCAGTGTAAGATTTAAGATGACTTTCGGTACCAATAAGAAAAATACCAAGGGTTCGCCACTCAGTGAGAAAGAGGCTTTTAACCGCTTGGGATGCAATATTACCGACATTGAAAAACACGACTTTTAAACAAGGGACTACTATTAGTTAAATTAAAGTATACAAGCGGTCGAGTTTTTGAAGAGTCATTTGCAAAAACACTGCAAAAATTTGACCGCTCTTTTTGCTATGAAAAGGCCGCCTGAAAAACCAAATCTCAACTTTCATTCTAAAAGTGTAAAAATTAACTTTTTCATTTGAGTAAAAATATGAAGTTATATTGTTAGAGTGTATCCATCACTGTATAATTAGCCTATATTCTGCTTTAGGAAGGCATTATGCAGCGTAAAATCATACAATCCTTAGAAAAAGTGGAAACACAAAACAAACCGAAAACCATTAATTATTCAAGGAGCAAGACAGGTAGGAAAAACCTGGGCGATGAAACACTGGCGAGCAATCCTTTGAAAAGTGGCGTATATCAACTGATAATAACCCTCGCATGAGAACGCTATTTTCTGGCGACTATGATATTGATCGCTTGATACTGGTTTTGAAAATTGAAAGCGGTGTCGATATTCAAAGCGAAAAATACCCTGATTATTTTTGATGAAGTACAAGAAGTCCCGCAAGCATTACTATCACTCAAATATTTTATGAAAAATGCACCTCAATTTTATATTGTCACCGAGGCTCATTGCTTGAGGGTATCACTACATCATCAAGTATCTTTTCCTGTTGGCAAAGTGGACTTTCTACCACTTTATCCATGGATTTTCATCGAATTTTTAACCGCACTTGGCAAACAAGATTTAGTGAAATTGCTTGAACTGAAAGACTGGTCACTAATTTCAGCCATGAAAACCACCTATATTGATTTACTCCGTTTATATTATTTTGTCGGCGGTATGCCTGGAAGCGGTAAAAAGTATTTATCTGACACACAAATATCGATGAAGTGCGTCAAATACAACGTAATTTATTGATGGCGTATGAACAAGATTTTTCCAAACATATTCTCGATGGGCAAACTGTGCAAAAAAGTGCGGTCAACTGGGCTTTATTCCTGAACAGCTGCCAAAGAAAATATTTATCTATGCTCAGCTACAAAAAGGGCGAGAAGCAAAGACTATGAAATTGCCTCTGCAATGGCTAAAAAGACAGCGGCTTAGTACATAGCGTGCTTCTCGTGTGAAGAAACCACATTTGCCACTTTCCGCTTATCAAGATAACGCCTTTAAATTGTACGTTTTAGATGTGGGAGCTGCTTGCCGCAGCAAAAGACAATTTGGATGCCAGTGTACTTCTAGAGACAGCCGTATTTCACCGAATTTAAAGGCGCTATTAACCGAACAATATGTCTCTGCAACAACTGATTGCTACTCAAAGAAAATCCCGTATTTTTATTGGGCAACTGAAAAGGTACAGCAGAGGTCGATTTTTGTTGTGCAACGTAAGCAAGCTGTTATCCGATTGAAGTCAAAGCAGAAGAAAATTTAAAAGCAAAAAGTTTGAAAGTGTATGCAGAACAATTTCAGCCAGAGCAAGCAATTCGCTTTTTCTATGGCGGATTATAGGAGCAGGATTGGCTAGTGAATGTGCCGTTGTATGGATAGATTTTATTAGTTTATAGTTATGGAAATAAAATGAAAACATACGAAAATTAGTAGTATTAATGACGGAATAATCTTATTCAAAAGGTTGCTTTTTATTATATGGACTAGATAAAATAAAATTACAACCTGCAAAAATTCCTGAAGAATAGCAGCAAAAATAGTAAAAAGAAAATTATTGTAAAGAAATAAAGCTAAAATAATGGAGCGATATAAATAATAAAGTAAAGCTAATTTCTAGTTACAAAAGGTATATTTCTATCTTTCAAAACTGTAGCCATCAAATATCATTTAATCTTCTTTAGATGATGTGTTTAAAGTTAGACGTAATTATGTTACTTACAAATAAATGAGACATTCCATGAGTTGCTTTTGATAGGAAATTTAGGAGGTATTAGGAACAAGCAGTCAATTTTTGAAAAGCATTTGCAAAAATACTGGAAAATTTGACCGCACTTTTTAGCATATAGAAGGTTTCGTTACTCATTTAACTGGTTGTTATGAGCGTTAAGTGTCATTTATCAATTCTTCAAGATATTCAATACTTCGGAATAAATAATATTCACCTATTTGCAGTGTTAATTTTTGATGAATCTCCAAATAATATTTTTCTAAATACGATTTTAAAATTAAGGTTCATTCTTTTTAAGAGATTTAAAGCATGAATTATGTTTTCTTCGGTAGATATACCGACAATAAACTCCTCTAGATTTGTGGCAATATCATGATTGTTAAGACCTTCAATAATTTTAGGCATTAAATAATTTATACCTCTGGTGAGACAAAAAGGTATTAGGTGATATTCATCAATAATGATTTCCTCTATTGCCAAATATTTTCATATGACTCTAAAATCCTCTTTAAACTCTCTATTTTGTACATATCTTCTCGATATAATTTTTAAATAATCCTTCTTTGGAAAAACTTCTATAGAAATTTTTAGAGGTGTAATGTCCATTTGTGCACTCATCCTATAGAAAACTTGTTTCCTCAATCAATCCTGTTTTGTTTATAAGCTACTTGCAACTTTTAAACATTCGATCAACTTTATGGTTTGATAAGGAGGAACCTACCCACACCAACTAATTATCAATAATGTCTTTTGCTCGATTTATTATATCTTTATAATCTTCCACAAAAGGCTCTTCTAATACAGACTCTAATAAACACTCTAAGTTAGATAATATCTTTGTTCAGCCTTATCACTTAATTCATTATCTTTATTAAACTTAACGATCCATTCACTAATACCATCACCGTTTAATTTTAAAATATAATCGTTAGATTCTTTTTCTTATATCCATAACATTATAACCTTAGTAGGCAAGTTAAATTATCAAATCAACTATAACTTAATCTAAAGACTTTACACATATTTCACTATACGTAATAGATACAAATCAACAACTTACACTTTCATCTGAAAATATGTTATCACCAATAAAACAATTTTTAAAATGTGCATTCGTAAATGAGTTATACATTAAGTATGTTATACAGCTACTAAATTGCTGTTGTGTAAACAACTCGACGATTTCTACCATATTAGAATAGCGGCTTGTTATTAAGAATATCAACCATGCATCCTGTGTGAAGACTATTTCCTCGTAATTAATACCATCATCGATATCGCTGACACCAATGACATAAATTAGAGCATTTTTCGTCTTCTAGTATACTTGATTCAAAATTTTCTAGACTTGAATTATTTTGAAATGAGCTTATGAAATTTTGAGTTTTATTTTTCATTGCTCATAATAACTATGTTGTTGAGAGAGGGACCAACATATATAAAATATTTTCAAAATAATCTTCGTCAATTGGTTTTAAAATTCAATAATTCCTATACGGCTTGGAATGAATTTTAACACCCAAGCCTTTTTAAAGGTTACCATGCCATATAATCTTAACATTATGATAGATAAAGATTCATTTTAAGTCTAACCCAGTTGCACAGAGAAAGCAGCAGTAATGCAGGCTCTACATTTACTTTTTCTAAAATATTTTTCAAACTAATCTGAGTGTCACTGCTTTCTCTTTTAATTCTTTTATACATTTTCCTCCTCATATATTTATTTGCTTTTGTATATGAAAAGGTATTTATTGGGACATAGACTTACTGTGAAATTGACTATCAATTTCACATATGCTATTCCTATTATTTTCCATTTGTTAGCTAAAGCAGAGCGTTTTGCAGTTTGGGACATTTTATATGTGACAGATTACATTTTTAAACTGAGGAGAAAATAGATTGTTTTCAATATGGCTTGGTTTTAAAAAGTGCAATTGCGTGACTGCATTATCTTCTATATACCATCCGCTCTAAATACACAATTAGTAAAATGTACAATTGGTAAGATTTTTGTATTACTGACCAATGTTGTGACAAAAGAACAGTCTTAACAAAACTGCAGTTAGTAAATGAGCTATATACATTATGAAAAGCATACGAAACCAGGCTCAAAAGAAAATTTAACATTAATGACTTCCCTATGAGAGATTTCATATCTGTGAAAATCAATATTGGTTACATGAGTAAACTCACTTGAAAATAAAAGCATCCAAGTCTTTTACATCAGCCTTAGTTAAGATTACGTTATATTTGAAAGTAATGAATTTCATCACGATGTCATTTTACTACGCTAATCTCGAGGTCCGTTGGAAACTCTCTCAAAGATATTCTTGATGTAGTCTCCCACATCAGTATAAGAGGATTGATCACACACCTCAGTCTATCATGGTTTGTTGAAAAAGACGTATACATCCCGATATGCTTAATCTAAGAGTTTTGGCTGTAAACTCATATATTGTTTTACTTCCAAACACTTTTAACCAAATCTTCATAGCACCATGGTTGGTTTACATTGAGTATAACCTGCATTTTTCAACTCAGCGAGTGCAGCTTCGGCTCTGGCGACCACTACGACAGTAAAGGTTGATCGGTGCATCTTTATCTGAGCCAATCAGCTTTAACACCTTCAATGATGTCATGTGGAATATTCACCGCATCTTGTAAATGATGCCATTAGATTCCTCAGCTGAACGTACATCAATCCAAACGCCTTTTGCTTTTCCGGTTGCACGCGCTTTGTTCTGTTTGTGGCAGTATTTCGCATGAGCAAAAGGTACAACAATAGCTGCTGCAGAAAGTACCGCGTGAATAATTTTTCATTATTCAATCTCCTATTAAATAGAAATAATATATTTACCTAAATAAATTTAGGGGTTATGTAAAACTATTAGTCATCATACGCCCTAAATATAAAGATAATAAACTATAAATAAAGTAAAATTTTAAGTAAAATTTATATCGACTTCGAGAAAAAGCCATCTGAAAATCTAACATTCAGATGGCCTTTTAATTATTCAATTATTTCGCAGACTCTACTTCACCCACAGCTCTGGGATTTTCATCCATTTCACTTTAATATTGTGGTCCACCACCATTCATATTAATGGTGATGCCTTCTTTAGTATCCAATTGAATGGTCGTTATGTACAAGCCATGAGTGTAAACATAGTCAAAATAAAAAGTGCGGTTGCAATTTAAGTGTTTTATCATTGTCTTGTCCTAATTGCTTATAAAGTTTATATTGCGAATTTTGTTCAAATTGCAGAGCCATAGTCAATCATATTCGGCAATTCAAAACATATTTTCTTGGTGCGTATAATTTAACGTTATCGGATTATTGGTTCGCTTGGTTGGATTAAATCGCTAATACTCGCACGCAACCTCATCTGCCCTTTTAGGATCGAGCGTCACCGCTGCATGGGAATTTTTGCAGTTCCATTTTCTTTAATACGTCCACCAAGATATTTTCTGTCCAACCGCCTTTTTCAGTCCTTTCACCATTCATCGGTTAATTTGATGGACACTTTCCCCACTTGTTCCAATGTGCCCATTACAAAATCAAACATTCCTTATGTCCGGTCAAAATATGGTCGCATTAGCACAGCCAGTTAAGGTTACTTGATTATATTGCGTCTAAAAGCTAATACTTGGGCTAAATCAATATTGTGAAAAAGCGTTTGCCATTTTGCTTTGCGAAACTGAGCTGAGGCACCGTCAAACACCTGTCAAATAAGGAAAGTTTCACATCTACTCGAGGTAGCGGATTTTCATGGTGTTTGGATAACGTCGAAACAAAATCCAATTCCCCATTTGCGACGGAAAAGCGCGCCATGGCGAATATTTTGGGTCGAAATATGGATTGGTTTGCGAAGCCACTTGCAATGCCGGTTTTCATAATTCATCGAGAGCGAATATTCGCTATAAATCTCTCTCGTCTGGCTTAGTGATTTTGCCATTTTGAGTCAGCTCATCATCTTCACGCCATCGCTATTGATTGCGAATTCACCCTGTCCTTTTAATACTGCCCTCATGGATTAACCAATTCCATTGTTGAGGAAAAGTGATTGGAATACTTTTGCGGATTGTTCTTTCCAGCTGATTTTGCCCGAAAGTGCAGTATTCTGATACACAACTAACTTACCAATGGGCCAAGTTCACCCTTTTAAATCTGCAAAATTGAAGTTACTGATACTCTTACCATCAATACCTAAACCGAAAACAGTGAAACAAATGTGCCATAAGCAGTTCAATCAATCTGTTTTCAACATAACAACCTCAGTGCTCTTATTACATAATCCCGGAGTCGATCTTTAGCTCAACAGCGGTGCCATTTCACCCTTTCATTTTACCTTCATTAGAACGTGAAACTGATTTAACTCAATATGATCCACTTCCCCATCCTTTCCCTTCCATTTTTATTTAGCGTATTTAAGGTTTCAGTTTGCACTGCCATTGATTGTCCAATCCCAACGGTTTTGTCCTTGTTTCTCTACAGACTGCAGCTTATGTTCTTCATCTCGCCGATCAACGGTTTAATGGCAATAAACTCATAGGCGTTTCCGTCTAATTTTAAATCGAGATTTTCAAACTGCGGTGTTGTTATTCAACGTTGCCTGCAAAGCGCCCTTCAAGCCATAACGGCCGATAATGTCATCTAACGATAAACGAACATACAATTGATATCAGATTGCACATTATCCATTTTAAAGACCGACCCCGGATAAAATACACACTGGATATAAAAATCCCGCCAAATGATAAGTTAAATTGGTGAAATACAGTCGGTTATAACGTAAGTCGCGGTTTTCAGCTCAGTCCAATTCGTTATTATCATCCTTTATAAATTTCTGTTTATAAATCACGATCTCCTTCTTGTTTCATGGTTTGCAAGATCACGTTCCATATCAATGTATGTATAGCCTTCTATACACAGTGGATAGATAACGAGGAAGCCTTTAATCGGTTATTAGCTGTCGAAGGTCAATAAATTTCCCCATGAAATATCCGACCGTCTTTGGTGAACACAAGCACGTCAACAACGCTTGGTGCCGGTAAATCTGAACATTTAACTGGACCATCACCTTGCCGACACTTTTCTCCGCCTTTTTGTGACGGCTAGTGGGTTATTCAATTGATAAAACATTTCCTTATTGAGAAGTTGAGAAAATCGAATCCAAATTTTTGATGAACTGAAAATCTGTAAGTTTTGTCTCCCTTGTTTTGATATAATTATTGTCCATTGGAAGATCCTCTCGTGGCGTGACCGTGGATTGGTGATGTAGCTCTGACCCATCATTATTCCTTGAGCTGGCGCTAATTAGTTGCCATTATAGTTGTCTAACGCCCAATCAACTGATAGAAAGGTTTAAAGCCCTTATTGTCAAAACTGGCATCCGTTAATTGAAAGTGTTTAACGTTAACATTAAATCAGCAATGCTATAAAGTGCAGTCCAGATTGTGATGTTTTTCAACATTATCACTGGGTAGATGGGTTAAACAATCATAATTCAAACTAGCCTTTTTAACATCAAGACATACGTATTCATAAATCACCTGATATTGATGGGTTTACAAGCGTACATTGATCTTATTTTCACTTTTAGTTGTTCAGGCAATTATTAAACGCAATAAACTCCATTGCCAATCATCGGCTGATTCAATGTGATAATTAGGCGTAAAAAATGATTGGTAAGTTGCCTTCATTTTCGGGGTCACAAAAACACGTACTAAGCCAATACTTGTACGATCCTTGTAACAAAATAATCAGCATACAGGCAACGCTTTCCATAGTTTTTCCACAATTACATGATTAATCAATAAATAGGGCGTATTCCTCCTATCTTCAAATGGCTCAACAACATCCCAAAGAAATAAAATACTAATCCGATGACAATAATTAGTCCGATGAATTTTGTGATGTTAAAACTCGGATCAATGTACCGATAAGACCAAAATGATCGATAATTGTTTGTAATTAGTGTCGACGATGATAAAAATAACATCTTGTTATTACTAATTTGAGTGCAAGCAAAGCTTGATTTATGAACCGACAACATGATACCCACAATTAATTTCACCAAGGTTGTGATGGAATCGTGGATAAATTTATCGTCAGTTTTAGCCAATGCGATAAAAAAGAAAAATCGTACCTACGCAAAAAGAAATGAACGTAGCAATCGCACTTCCGCCTCTTGGCTTTCGCTAGTTGCGTATTAATCTGGCCAGTTGCGTGGCGCTTGCCCGCTAAAGCGACGATGAGATAAACAAAAACATCGAAACCAACATAAAATTTGGTTTATTTTCATTATTTTGTAATAATGAAATGCTTTCGAAAAGGCAAAAAAGTTAGAGAATTACTGTCTGTCATCAAAACACATTTAAGGTATAATACTACTTAAATTTATATTTGGAAAATATCATACAAGATAGGACATACAAAGGAAGCTCATTACTCTTACTTACATTTTAATAATATTAGTTTATCTGCCAACTTGTCCGTATATCGAAAGGTGATCATTATGATCTGTTTTTGTTTCTATATTATAGACTCAACAATAAATTTATACAGAAATGACTGTTCATGAAAAGATTTTCTTAAAAACCATTACGGTCAAACCAAATTGGATGAGTTATTGGCATAATAGACAAGTCCTTTATGTGGTTTGGACATTCAACTTCTTATGCGTATTGGCAATCAACCATCATTACCGATCCACTTTTGGAAATGGTAAATGCTCAGTACCCAGCAATTACGTTTTCCAACCACCTGTGGCAGAAATTGAAGAAATTACCGCCTATAGATGTCGTGCTTTCATTTATTACGTCACTTAGAACAAAGCATCGAAATTAATGAAAACACAAAGTCATTTTCTTGGTTTCTTTAGGAATAGACGTAATTTTACAAAAATAAGAATAGATGCGGCTAAATTACTGAATTAGACTGGTATACAATACTGAACATAATGGCGTAAAATACTGCATTACAGACATGATTCTAACCGTGGCTTGTTGATCATAATAAACATTATGGTCTAGTTTTAATGAGCATAATATGATCAAAATAGAAGAACGTTTTACTTCCATGATGATTCCTTAAACAAACATTTGATAGGTATAGCCGTGTTGGCAAAAATTGATATTACGTTTATCGAACGGACAATATGACGAAGATATTGTATACATCTTTCCCACAAACAAAACCACCCCAACTTGCAGCAAAACTACAACCAAGATTTGCCCATTCACTGGGGCGCTTGTCCCTTGCCTTGCATACGTGGAATGAGCCTGTACTTAAAAGCGTACCAATGCTTAAGAACACTGAATGAATACGCACCATTATTGGACAAGTATTTTGACGTAAATAAAAAACAAGATTGGTTTTTAAGAATAATCATAACTTTTGACTGCGATAACTTTTCTTCTTTCTTATTTAAGTTGAAAGGTATTATCAAGCGAAATTTATGATTTGTCCTAGGAAGTGGTTGTCAATTAAATTCACCATTGAATCTCTTCCAGGCTTAGCACAAAACCTTAAAATAATACAAAATGCCAATGGTTTCCAAGTTGGTGAATTGATATATAGATACCCTCTATAAACTTATCGCACCGTGATATTAATAGTCATCTAATAACAACAGAGACATGATGGTACAAATTACCGCTGCAGTGGTCAATGGCTATGGTTCTGTCCTTAGACCTAGTCGCTTTAAAGTGTTAAAACTTGAAAAGGCTTATGAAGCCAAATTCGTGCAACTATATTATTAAGTGATAAAAAACTGGATACTTTAGCGCGTTTATACTGTTATTTTAATAAAAGTGTGGAAGCCGCAACAAAGCATTCTTTGATGGGTTATACCGAAAAATGCCGTGATGTGATTTTGGGTGTTAGGCCTCGCCACATTATGTAACTATGTGAACAACATCCTTTAGAAACTAATCAATCCTGGTACAAGCATTTTACGCCATCAAACCAATAATAAAGTGCAGTCAAAATGATCATTACGTCTAGACTATTCATATAAGGACGACGACGATATTGTATCGGACTCAGTCCTTTTAATCTAGTTGAATCCGTCGATGATTATAATCCAAATAATCCCTTACCGCATTATTTATCTCCTCTCGTGTAATGAATTGATATAAAAAGCATTCCGTTTTAATCGTCAAAGCTCTCCTTGGCAGCATTATCCAAGCAGTTCTTTCCTTGACATACTTTGTATGATGCCGTACTCAACAAGAAATTTGACGATAAGCCGCCATCTGATATTGCCATCCTTGGTCAGATGTAAATCTACCTCTTGTTTATCTAATCTTCTTCCAGCTTTAACATCTTCTCACCTGCTTTAAGTTTTGGAATAACTGAGGTATGGACTATCTCATTGTTAAATAAATCATATTGGGATGATAGACTTTATTGCCATCTTTTGCTTTAAACTCAGTCACATCGTTACCCACTTTTGATTCGGCTTGGTAGCTGTAGTAGCGTCTGATTGATTGGGTGCGATATGACCAATCATCCTCGATAAGTCGTCAATTTTTTTGCTTTTACGCACTTGAGATTCCAAGCTCTCATTAAGCATTGGATTTCTTATGATTCCGCCCCGTAAACAAATGAACCCGTCAACAACTCCGCAATCAGGATGCTTTGCTTTAATCTGGATAATCTCAGCTTTAAGTCCTTTGTCCTTATCTTGTAACCTGGCATCGAGCAAAAAACATACTGCATATAAGCCTGCAATACCTAATAGATATTTTAAGGGATAATAGGTTCTTTGGATACTTCGCTACCTAGCTTCTTCCTGATCTGAGCTTTCTCAACTCCTTTGATAATATTACTCCATAGCTGTAAATTCCTCCAGACATATTGGTCTTCTCTTCTGTTTTAGGTAGCGAAACATTCTAATATTAGGTTTCATTGGCAGTCATCCTGATGGTTTTATAAAGGAATAAGCCCTTTTATACTTTTCATGTTCCAACAGGTTCCGACTAATGTCAGAGGGATATTGTAAAATAGGCAGCTTCTCAGATATATTTCCCTTTTAGAGATAGGTTGAAGAACCTGTAATTTAAGATTCTGTTGTGTGTTTACCGCCGTCTGCACCTCAATTTGTTGGTTTGTTTGGTAACTTTTGGAATTCAGATCAACAAACCACTTTTGTTCCTTCACAAATTGTTTAATTTGATCTGAATTCAAATGACCTGGCTGGACTTTGATAGATTGTCCTTATCAGAGCAAATTAAACGGATAACCCTAACACATTAACGTTTAATAATTTATTTTCATCCCAATAATATAATGATATTTTGTAATCCATTCTTTATACCAATTGATAAATTTGGGCTATTTTGTTCGTTCTTTTGTCGGTGAAGACAATCATAATCACATTAAATCAAGATTCTTGTCACCACTTAGATTAAATCAATTTCCGCTAAACCCGCTAAGCAAATTGGACATAAGATGCTTACATTTTATAAAGCAGTTTTATGATATTGTGATAAGTATTAGTTGGTTATCTAACGTCTTCAAAATATCCATAAAGACACCCCTTCTCTTATAAGCTATTGAGCTCAAAAACAATAAAAAGTCGGTCAATATTTTCTCATTTGTCTCTTATTTCAAAGGAATCAAATCGCCATATTGTTTTCCATTCATCTAATGGAATAAACTTAATCGATGCTTATTGATACAATATGTGTCACCTTTATCAGGACAATCGTCAGGCTGCATGGCCTGAAATGGGCATGATATGAACTGCCTCAATACAGGTCGTAAAGCTAATATAACGATACTCGCCACTTCAACTTGTCAGTTTAGTAAAAAACTTGTATACATGATTCAAACTTATCTTTAAAATAACGGCTCTCCGTAATGATATCCACATAAATACCAAACATAAAGTGTCAATATTCGTTATAAAAGAACGTTCATTATATTTATATCACATCATATTAGTATGGTCAATACTACTTTAATTCATCACTTGGTTTAGTGTTGTTTATCATCAATTAATAGCTCATCGGCTTTTTGATGTCGATAACAATAATATTTCATTAGTTTTCTTGAGTAATCCTGATGATACTCTTCATGCTCCACTAATTTTCAGATTCTTCAATTGAATTAACACAATATTTACTTTATGAGAGGTTCAATATATCTATACTTTATCTTGTTCATTTTGATAATAATGCCGGTGCGATACTATCTGCCGATCATTGTATTAATACTGGTTGGATGATAACACGGAAATATTGCAATTTATCTAACGAAATTTTGTTTGGATCGTAAGTCACTTTCCTGGTTTCAGCATGATCTATCGCGTGCAGCCAATTGATAGTTCGTGTATCGCTTGCACTGGTGGCATGGCCAGAAACATCGATCACGCCGAATGCGTTCCATATAGCTTCTAATCACAAAACATACCATTAGATAAATAATTTATTGTTCTTCTTTCATTTATCATTTTATCCTTTATTAAGTTGGATCATCAGCATACGTTAACTACTTTTAAACCATAATTATGATTAATATAATGTTTTGTATATTCATTTCTTTCCTTATTATAAATATCTTGAATTACATTCATTAGACGAAGATATTCCATTTCTTACAAAATAGACAATTTTACCACACTTTATACCCAAGAACCCTTATGTAAACCTTTATATCCATAATAATTATCAAAAAGCTATTGTTTGTATGTTAACATCAACATTACCTTAATGGGCGTATTTGTAAATACATGTCCTAGTCTAATCAGTGATTTATTTTCCCGTTTTATTGGTTTTATGTTTCTCTACCTTTTTAATTAAAGATGGAATTTCAGAGATTGATATATTAAGTTCTCATTTGCATGTCCTACTTAAACATTATGATATATTCTTTTACATGATTAAATATTTACCAATTTCCATTGCGACTTTATTAGTGAATACGTCCTCTTTTGACCTTTATTTATATTTTTTCTTCAAAAGTCAGAACTTGCCATTAAAGTATTAGCTTGTAGTTTTATAGGTTTTGTCAATTATATCCATCATTATGCTGACCAACGGATCAATGATAGCTATCCATGTGACTGTCGTTGGGGTGCTGCTGTACTTTATATGTAATTATCCTTCAAAATCAATAAACACAACTCACTAAAATATGTTTACTTTTCTTATTAGGCTCGATTTATTATATCTTTTTCATCGCAGTGCGATACCAACATTACATGGATTTACTCTGCTACTTTTAGTAAGGCAGTTCGGTCTTATTTCCAATTGTTATTGACTCCTTTAAATACTATTAATATTACGCCTTTTTGCTTTTACTAATCATTTTCCAGTATCTGGCTGATAACTACCAGGATAATATACCAAGCCCTAAATTCTGGATTGGTTCATTAGTCATCATTATCATGTCAACACTTGCTAGAATGCGGAGCAAAATAGAAGTCCGACCAAATAGATAAATATAACTATTCTCAATAACATTGTTTGATGTATAATCCGTCTTTTTTATTATTGAGGACTGTGTAAATTATTCAAAACCACTTTAGCTTCTGCATTATTAATGGTATCACATATTCCTTCTTAGGCAGTTAAAGATGCGAAAGGTGAATTTACCTGATAAAACCCCAAATAGTGGCATTGGAATATTCTGTGGATTCTTTGGCCAAGTCAGTGTAAGCCAGTGGGTGTGGCTGACGATAACAAAATCGATCGTATTTTTATATAGTGCATGAAAAATTATATGGCAATCCGTTGGCACATGATTCTCAACCGAATCTTAGTGATTGCTTCCCTCAAACCCATTTAGTGTTATGATCAACCCCGTCACAGCGGTGTTTGAAGGAATTGAAAAAATTCTTTAACAGTGATGTTTGATTCCATCATGAAAGTTATCAGAAATCTTGAAACTGCATGAAAATTGGTGATTACAGTCGGTAAAATGGCGAATAAATGAATCAATGAACATAATGATTACATTGCCAACATCGCAAAAGATTTGGTGTGTGCAGGCAAAAAGTATCATTTGGTACTTCCGAGAAGATAAATTTAATACTATCCCGTGACAGTATTTATGTGGGTAGTTTCTTAACGACATTAGGTTTTGCACCAACTAAACTCGTAGCGATCAAGCTTTCGTGAAATGTGAACAATTAGTAATGGAAAAACCGGAATACTTGTTCATCGCCATTATCGTGATGAAAGTATTGCGCGCAAATGAAGACTGAGCCGCAATGACTATTTCCTGTAAACAAACCATGTTTTACCTTGACGCTGACATGTGAGCATGATCATGGTTAGAAGCAAGCAAAATTATGGCAAAACAAATTGAAGATTTCGTGGAAAAACAAAAATAATGATGAAGTCTGCTCGTGGGGACTACATATCATTCTGGCTTTCTAATATGGGAAGCCTGTTTTTCTTATCCATCGAAAATTCGATACTTGCAGCGTTCCTCCCCGATAGCGATAAGTACCAAAGTACGGTAACCGATTTACGCCTACCGCGCGCATTAGTTATGGCACTGATTTTAGAGCAATCTTGCGGTAGCAGGAAGCGTTTTCTAAACCATTACGCTGATCACCCGCCGCCATACCACTGCCAGCGTGAACTCTGGGCCAGGTCTTGCCATGGTAACCGCCCGTGCATTTGGCCCTTGATTCTTTCTGGTTATAGCATTGCTTTGGTAAGCTGGTATCGGTGGCAGTTTAAGTTGGTTTGTAGTGCTGATCAGCAATGGCTGAAAGACAACAGTAGGATCATGTAATTGATTTTGTAGGGGATGCCATGTCACTACTTTGTGCAGCACTCACTAAATTGGTGCTGATTGTCGCGGAAGATCACCTTCGGTATTATGAGTTGGCTAGCTGGCAGCATTGCATGTTAAATGAATTATTGACATTATTTCCGTTCTTTATTTTATTACTTTTCTGTCTATTCTTTACTAGTCGTTTAAATTTACTCAATTAATGATAGATCTATATTCGTTAATCAATCTCTACGTTTACGTTGGTACGCTAACATCCTTGGCGTTATTGATTGTAGGTTCAAGCGTGATGTTTGCTGGCCAGTTGCCTTTGTTAACCTGTTGCCCCATCTTGCTCGCTATTGGTTAGTTTATGACTTTAATCTCTCCCTATAGCGATGTTACTCGGTGCAATTTTAATGCTCGCTGCAGATACCATTGCCCGTGCGGTTAATTTCTAAGTGAAGTGCCTGCTGGTGCGGTACTTGCCTTAATCAGTACTGATCTTTATTATTTGCCAGAGGAAGACACTTGTGCGAACCTCTCATGTATCCTGTATCAGCTTTTATGTCATCACGCTCAGTGATGGTACTACTCTTTGGATTGAGTATTCGCCTTGGCACTTATACGCTTTCTTTTAGGAAATTTAGGCCTTTCAGCCCTGATAAACTATTTTACCTTGATGGAATATCATACGATAAATTATTAGCGATTTATTAGGCAGACCTTAGCAATTTCTGGTGTGTTAATTGCAGAAGCGTGGTGCATAATCACTTACTCCCCGACATTTTGAGAGGATTAACAACATGGCTGGGTTGGTTGCTGTTTCATTATTGATGTTCTTGCCAAACTTGGCATTTTACTGGATATAATTTTTTATATACAGGCGATATACTCTTTTGTCATTTATGGATCATTATTGCGGTTTAACTTCCGCCCTATCAAAATATGGCAATCATTGAGTCTTACTTTTCCGCATTGTGGGCATTGATCATTATCGATGCCCTAATCGGTCGGGATCAACGGCGTGTGGCAGAGCGCAGGGGCTGGTGGTTATGATTG
>BNJU01001862.1_pt1 | contig 132121 bp, 110 predicted proteins | sample 8539281 | NCBI WGS metagenome assembly BNJU01 (sample SAMD00202456, study PRJDB9452) | human saliva metagenome | isolation source: human saliva | place: Japan
CAACGATAAAGAATGATATTTTATCTACAAATTATATTTTGATCCTCCAAAAGTCTAATAATGTTATCTTTTCCTTATCTTGTACCCAACAAAATCACTAATATGGAAAACACTTTCATTAAATATTACTTAACATATAATTATACCCAAAATACTAAAATACTTTAATTTACAACAGTTTCTTTTCTTTATTCTGAGCGACAAAATAAAAGGATAAAATATAATCACATGGTTTTCAAATTACACAAATACCTTTCTAATAAAATTTAGATTTTAAAGATGATATACGATAAATAACAACATCAATATAATAACACAACTATCTAAAATACAGATACATATAATATAAAGAAATGACTACTTAATTAACTTTTAATTCAAATGAGTAAAAACAGAATGCTTTTACTCTTCAAAAGCAATGCTATTACCTTACAAAAGGATCTTATAACAAGATAAAAAGACATGTTTTTCTACTATCTCACCCTTGATATCGCTCCACCAACTTTTAGAATTTCAAAAAGCTATTGTTTTATAATCTTTACAATCAAATTCTCCCATTTCACCGAGTGACTACATTAAAAAATCATCAAAAACCAACTACAAGACAAGCCAGATTGAACAGTATTTTGACAAAGTTATGTCTATAAAAAGTTTAATTTAGTAAACTTGATTACACTTTTATTAAGTTCACCTTTTCTTTTACTTTTTGTTTTTAAAGCACACAAAAACTAGATCTATTATCATAGATAAGCTCTGTATATTATCATTTATGGTTTTTATTTATTTAAATTTGCAAGACTTTTTATTGGTATACATATAAAAGACAACAAAATGATACAGCAAAGCCCTAACATTTCCCCAAAGAAACCTAGCAAAAAGATGCGTTGGTGGCATAAATGGGGAGTTATTCTTCACCTTCTTTTTACTAATGTTTTGCATTAGCGGTATAATACTCAACCATAGAAAGGCATTTTCGTCATTCATATTCCACGCAGTATTCTTCCTAAAGCCTATCATTACGACCATTGGAATTTAGGTGCAGTAAAAGGTGGACTTCAACTAACAGTGATTCAGTATTGTTCTTTGGTTCTAATGGCATGGAGTCTTTTATTCTTCGAAGAACGAAAGTTATATTCCTTTTAATGAAGGATTGAAGAAAGGTGCTGATAATGATGATTATCAATATCATTAAAACAAATATCACCACAATTATTGCATGTGCAAACTTCGATATTTATCAATTAGATACAAAAGACAATGGATTTCACTATCAGAATATCTTCAATAGATGAGCGTATCACAGATATTGCAAATGAAGGAAATAATCTTGTTGTCCAAACTGCATCACATTTATATGCGGCCTATCCTTTTACAAGTTTTAAACAAGTTACGATAAAGGCTCCTAACGATAGAAAAGATACTAAAATGGTTTATTTAGAACAATATGGACGCTACATAGTGGTGAATTATTTGGACTGATAGGAAAATTATTTGTTGACCTTTTTAGGGTCGTAGTGATTATTCTTTGTATCACTGGGACTTGTCATAACATTTTGTCCCAAATTAATATCACTTAATAAAATAACCTAGTAGAGGTTCAAAAAGCAAAGGGCTTTAATTTGGCAATGAAATGGCACAATAAAAATTGAATGTTACGGGATGTTGATATTCTTACTCATTCTTGCTTTAACTGGTAGTTTTCTTCGTCCTCCTTTACTTATTCCATTGTGAAAGTTACACTCTCCTATTCTTTTACAACTCAATATACCTCTACATGGAACGATAAATTAAGAACCATTCGTTAGTGACAACGTATCAATAAGCAATGGTTACTTTATACTCGAAGGTTTCTTCCACTAAGAACAGCAACGACAGCCCCAAGCGACTTACTTTCAGCTCCACCTGTAAGCTTTATGGGCGTAACGGTGCTTGAGCAACAAGATGCAAACAGATGGATTGTGGGGTCATTGAGCAGGTCTGTTGAGATGGAACACCCAAACAGGAGCAATACAAGACTCTACTCTGGAGACCTTTTTATAGCGTTTTCGGCAGATGGTATCCCCACATTCACCAACTCTGTAGCAGGCTATTATAAGCCAAAAGGATAAAGAAGCATTGTATTTGATTATGGAAGGGTGCAGAGAACACCAATCTTGAGCCTACATTTATACGGATGCCACAAAGTTTTCATCAAGCAAGAATGTCGTTATGGCACGTTGCTTTAGAAAACACGTGGGCAGAATATATTCGTTCTGCCTCAAATGTGTGATGTTATTCATCTTCATCTGGAGTTTTCTTGATATCTGTTCTCATCTCAGGATATGTTGCATACAGAAAGATTCACAAGAAAAATCAAGCAGAAAAATACAGAATAAATAATATGTCAAAACCAATACAGAAAGGCTGTCTGCTTTATATTTTGGGCAAATGAAAATAAATGCCTACTTTTTGCGAATGTTGTTTACATCAAATAATATTACATTAAATAATTCAAAACTATCTAGATATGAATAAAAAGATTATTATTCCATTGATTTTATTAGTATGTATCCTTGCAGGTGGAGTGATATACTTATACACTTCGCTAGCAGAACAACAAAAACAAGCTCAAAAACATGCAAGAATTAGCAGAGCTAGATAAAAGGAAAATGGAAAAGCAGTATCAACAATTTGCAAACTAATATGGTGAAATGCGTGCTCAGATTAGCAACGACTCTATTGTCGCTCAACTAACTGCTGAACAAGAAAAAGACTCAACGTTTGCTTGATGAACTTAAACAAGTGAAAAGCGATGATATAAAAGAAAATTACCAGATTAAAAGAAAGAACTTGCTACTGTTCGTGCCGTTCTTCGTAGCTATGTTATGAAATTGACTCTTTAAATAGACTCAACCCAAAACTTAACTGCAGGAGAATGTTCGTGTTAAAGGACAATATGAAGAGGCAACAAAAGCAGATTGAAGGTTTTAAATACTGAAAAGGCTTCATTATCTCAAAAGGTTGCTATTGCGGCTCAATTAGATGCGATTGGTATTTCTGCAACTGGTTTAAATAAACACGGAAAAGCCAACAAACAAGCTAAAGTAAAGTGCAAAACACTGCATGTAAACTTTAGTATTGCAAAAGAATGTTACAGCACCAGGAGGAACACACTATTTATGTTAGAATCACATCTCCTACTGGTAGTGTTGTAGGTAATGAGGAACCTTCTCTTATGAGAATAGAGATATTCAATGTTCAATGAAGAAAACAATTGAATATAATGCTTTAGAACTCCAATATCAATGTGTTGAACGTTAACCAAAACCCTTACTGTAGGAACATACCAAGTTGGTATCTTTGCAGATGGCAATGATTGGTTCAAGAAGCTTCACTTTAAATAATTAATATATTCAGGATGAAATTAAGAAAAACCATTAGTTTGGTTGCACTAACATTCGTCTCAACAGCAATATCAGCACAAGAAACGCTGTCTTTAGCCTCTTGTAGAGATCTAGCTATTAAGAATAACCATCAACTTCGAGATAGCAAAGACAAAGCAGATATTGCAGCCAACATGCGAAAAACTGCCCAAACAAAGTATCTCACATGTAGATGTTGTTGGAGGATACACTTTAACGAGTAAAGAAGTATCGCTATTAAATAACGATCAAAAGAGGCTTTGTTACAGAATTTAGGTTCTACATAGCTGGAAGTCTTAATTCAAATCTCACCTCTTTACTAACTGGTTTTTAGCCCAAAGTGGGAGCTATCACTCACTAAAATGGCTCCAACAATTGGGAGGTTTATCACAACAAGTTGGACAATCACTATACAGTTCGGAAAATCAAGCAGGAGCTCATTTCGTTGACGCTTTTCGTACTGATACAAGAAACTTATGGACTGGTGCTAGTGTGGTTAAGCAACCTATATATATGGGAGTACCATAACGCAGCTAATAAGTTAGGGAAAAATAAGCGAAGCTATGAAAGGGCAACAACATAGATGCTACTGTTCAAAATACTATTTATAGAGGTAGATAAAACCTCATTGGTTGGTTGTTTCACTCAAACAAAAACAGAATCTTGCAGTTATCTTCATTTTGCAGTAGAAACTCAATGAAGATGTACACAAAATGATTAAAGAAGGCGTTGCAACAAGGGCCAATGGACTGAAAGTTGACGTGAAAAAGTAAATGGGCAGAGATGCAAGTTTTACAAGTAAGAAATGGTCTTTCACTTGCAAAAATGCTTTTTATGTCAGCTCTGTGAAGCTTACCTGTTGATTCTCCAACACTCGAAGACGAAAATAGAAACCCTTTCTTCAACTGCATCCAAAGATATTTCATGAAGAGGCCTTTTATCATCGTCCTGGGTTGAGAATGCTACAAAACAACTTCGATATCTCAGTACAGAAAACAAGACTTACGAAGTCAGCTTACCTCCTCAAGTTGCATTAACGGGTGGTTATCTCATCTCTAACCTAGTATTTTCAACGGATTTCAAAAGAAATTCAGTGGCGTTTGGAATGTAGGAGTACTTGTAAAGGTCCCTGTTTGGCGTTGGTCGAGGTGTTTTATAAAACAAGAGCAAGTGAAGCAGCAAGTGAGTCGTGCTCTTGAATTAAAAGAAGCAAAAAGAAAGATTAGTCTTCAAATCACTCAAAGCAGATATAAACTGAATGAAGCAAAATAAAAGACTTGCTGTTGCTTTGAAAAATATCACCAATGCTGATGAAAAACCTTCGTTGTGCCAACCTTTGGTTTCAAAGAAGGAGTGATGGAAACACTGATGTTATGGCTGCACAAACAGCATGGCAACAAGCACAAACAATGAAAAATTGAAGCAGAAATTGAGTAAAAATTAGCCCAGGTAAACCTATCAAAAGGCACTTGGTTTATTAAAATAAATAAAGAAAAAGCAATGAAAGGTCATATATATGTTCAGTATCCTTGCTAACCTTTTATCGTTGTAGTTGTTTTAACTGCAGTAATTGGTTTTATTGCATTTTGGAAAAAGAACCCGAAGTTATTCAAGGTCAAATCGAAAGTATCTGAATATCGTGTTTCGTAAGCTTCCTGGACGTATAGTTGAATTGAGGTTAAAGAGAAGGAGACTTTGTTCGAGGAGATACCCTTGCAATTTTAGAGCACCTGAAATCGAGCACAACGTGAAAGCCGCTGATGCTGGAGTTGCTGCATCTGCTGCTTTCAAACAATAACAGATAAAAGGAGCACGTAAGGAACAAATACAAGGAGCTCACCAATTATGGCAACAGGCTCAAGCTGCACATGAAATGTACAAAGAAACTCTATACAAGAGCTCAGAACTTGTTTGACGAAGGTGTTATAACTGCTCAAAAAGAGACGAGGCTTATGCTGCTTATAAGGCTGCTGAAGCTGCTGTTCTTGCAGCAAAAGAGCCAATATGACCTAGCAAAGAACGGGTGCAAGAAACAGAAGAAAGAAATAACAAGAGAGAAAGTAAAAATCGCTCAAAGCTCTGCTGAGGCAGCTCATTCACTTCAAAAGGAGACTGTTCCAAATTGCAGCAATACGACGGAGAGATTAGCGAAAATCTATCCTAAAGTAGGCGAATTAGTTGGAACTGGATCTCCAATTATGAGTTGCTATCTTAAAAAGAGATGTAGGGTGTACATTCAATGTCAGAGAAGACCAACCCAAGACCTCTCTATGAATTCCTAAATTTGGTCTTTATTCAGCCTTCAACAAAGAGGTTACTATGCAAACCTATTATTTAAAGGACCAAGGAAGCTATGCAGCATGGCGTGCAACCAAAAGCTTCTGGACAATATGATTTAAAAGACTTTTCGAAGTAAAAAGCACGTTTTCGTTGATAGCGTTTCGGGTGTTCGTCCAGGCATGTCACTCGTCATTGTTAAGCGATAAACGGCAGTATTTCTATTGAATTAATGTTGCTATTAGCGTGAAATCAGATAATTGCTTTAAAAGCTCTTCAAGAGTCATTTTATATCAAACAGATAAGATGATTCACAATAAGATTTACTTATGTGCACTATTATCTTTCCTTTATGTAATTGTTTTCTTTACGAGTGTGATGCAAAAAGGACTTCCTTCAAAGCTCTCCCTATTGCTGTTGTTGATCAGGATAACTCAGCAACAACAAGCATAGCTTGCACGTACCTGAACACAATTCAAGAAGTGGAAGTAGTAAATCGCTATGCAACCTCTAGAAGCACGTCAAAAGCAATGCAAGAAGGAACTATCTATGGATATTTCTATTTCCCCCCTAAAACAACACAATCACTAGTGGCAACCAAGCAACCTAAAGTGTCGTTTTATTATAATTCGAGTTACTATCTTGCTGGTCTCGTTCTCATTTAAAGCAATGAGGACAATGACTGTGATTGCACATGCTCTGTTGGTTCGGCTAAATTAACGGCTTTAGGATACACACAAAACAGATAAAAGCTGTTTTACAAACGCCATCGTTACTGATACCCACATCATCAATAATCCCTACAATGGACTACAGTGTGTACCTCAATACCACGTTTATCCTGCTTGTATTGGCATCTTTATTCTAATAACCGTATTTTCGCTAGGTAAAGAAATCAAAGACAGAACCACAAAGAGATGGTATAGGCTGGCTGGAGATAACTTTAGAATTGCATTATTAGGTAGATGATCCCTCAAACCATTTTTGTTTTTGTGAATAGCTATCATTTATACCACCAGTATATGCTTATCTAGACTTCCATAGCTTGTAGCACATTACATTATATGCTAATGCCATCTATTTGTAGTTGGCTTCACAGGGTTTAGGACTATTTTCTTCTTCCTATTCCCCACCTTCGCATGTCAATGATCATGTGCTCTATGGGCTATGCTTAGTTTCTCTATCGGTTACTACTTTCCAATAGAAACAATGGACGCTCCATTCCAAGCTTTTGCTTGGTTGTTCCCGTTAGACATCATTCAGTATACCAAATGGTTGTCTTGAATGGATATCCCATTCATTATGCATGGAGTCATTATTTAGCTCTCATCATATTTACGCTTTTACCAATTAGTATTCTTCCAAATTAAAGAACATTTTGATTTACTTATAAATATATTGCGTAGGACAATGAGTAGAAAAAGCACAAGAACGACTTACGTGCCTTTTATACATTTCCTATTTGAATGTATAAGCATGAGATACAAACAATAATGAAAGATGGTGGATGGTTATGTTTCTTTATCATCGTTCCTATTGCATATCCATTTTATACTCGTGGATGTATAACAACGAAACGATGAAAGAAAGTTCCCTACTGTCTTTGTGAACCAGTCCTTTAACTTCCTTAGTAGAACTCATTCTGTGGTGCGATGCTACAGATGGTATTAAGGTTGTATAGGTAGTTAGCTCTTTTAAGCGATGCACAGATACAAAGACAACAAGAATATGCTATTGTTCTGCTTTCCGAAAACTTTGCTCAACAAATTAACCGTGAGAGAACGAACAGTCTTTATTTACTGATTTAAGTGGTATGTGCACTACAAAGGGTGTACTCTGCCCTTTCGATGTATCGCTAGAAATTGGTAAAGACATTAAAGATTTCGAGAATGAGACCTATACGATAAAGATGAGCATTGCTTCATCTCCTTTTGAGAGTATGAGTCGGTTTCACTATTCAACCCACAAAATGGATATGGAACATTTATTTTACCAGCGGTATTAATTCTTATCATTCAACAAACAATGATTCTTGGAGTTGGAATGTTGTCAGGGACAAGACATGAAAGAAGAGTATATACAGGAAAATTATCACTAAAAGAACTGTTATAGGTGGTTGCTAACACTTTAGGTAGATCTTTCTCTTATTTCTTTATCTATATTGCTACCACAACATACACCTGCTCATTCCACATATATTTAATTAGTACAACTTGCAGATGGTTCAACATATACCCTTCCTTTTGCCCTATCTTTTGTCTGTAACATTCTTCTCAATGTTAATTTCTAGATTCGTAAAAAGAAAGGGAAAGTATTATGACTTTTTAATGGTATTTACTTCTATGCCATTCTTATTACTATCTGAATATCGCGTAGCCTACAAATGCACTACCAGGTTTTTGGAAAGTCATTTCAGATGTCCCCTCAACATTTGGTATCAATGGGTTTGTAATAAATTCTTTAGGAGCAACCTCAATGATATCCGTCCAGAACTCATTGCATGGGACTCAAGTGGTATACTCATCATAAATATAGCCATACAGCTATTATGCCTCGAAGAGCTACCAAGAAATAGGTATTTTGATGACTAACTCTTTCATTTTATTCAAAACGCTAATAAATACTTTATCTTTGCATAAGTATATCGTATGTCGTCTTTCAGATAGAAGATGCAGAAAGTAGATAAAGAGTCATTGGAAGTTTATACAGCCAATAGACTAAGTTCTTTACATTATGAGTTAGCAGACTTAAAGACTGGAGAAAAGGTATCATCAGTAAAGAGTCGTAGGACACGGTAGTTTTCCAGAAAGCGAATAACAGAAATGGGGTTCTATAAAAGGAAAGAAGTTGAAGTTCTTTTAAATGCACCTCTCAAGATCCCAGTTAAATATCGTGCTTTATGGGCTATGAGGGTTTCATTACGTCGTAATGAAGCTAGAGATGATTCAAAGTGTCACTGAAAAAGAGCAAAATACAAGTTCGTTAGAGAATAAAAAGAGAGATTAAAACAGAAGAACACAAGAATATCGACCCACAAAGCCCTCAGAACATTCTGAGGATAATTCTCTTGCATCTAAAGTAAAGCAGAACGACGCCAAATAAACATTGCTTTAGTGGGTAACCCAAACTGCGGTAAACTTTCACTATTTAACTTTGCTTCAGGTGCTCACGAACAGTTGGAAAGCTTATTCAGGGCGTTACTGTTGATGCAAAAGAAGGTGAAGCTTTTTGAAGGATTTATCAATTTAATGTGTAGACCTACCTGGAACATATAGTTTATCTTCCTTCAGTTCATGGAGGGCTTTGTGTTAGAAAGCAATAATTGAAGAAACTCAGACGTTGTTATTCATCATATTAGACTCAAGTAGCAGAAAACTTATATCTCACCACTCAACTCATTGATTTGAACCTAAGAATGGTGTCGCCCTCAATATGTATGACTGAGGCTGAGAGAGAGGTGATAACATAGATTATAAGCACTTAGAAGTCTACTTGGTGTTCCTATGGTCATGCAGTATTTACTTCGGGACGAGGGTTAAAAAGCTATTTCACATTATCATCAACACTTTTGAGGTTCGATTACTTAGACGATAAAGGACACCTCAATAAAGAGGTTGCAAAGGAAATAAAAGAATGGCATGATACTTATCATTCTTCTGAAATTCATCACGAGCACGATGAAGATTTCGCATCAGGTGAAATTCAAAGAATGTTACGTCTAAACATATCATATCAACTATGGTCAAAATCTCGAAGAAGGCATAAGTAAAAATACAGCAAGAACTAAAACAAGATGATGATATTAGATATTTATATTCAACTCGATATCTTGCAATAAAAGCTATTAGAACAACACAAAGAGGTTGAAGGTATATCCAAGACAGCAGCAGAAACAGTGATAAGATTATTCAGCTAAGAGATGATATTAGCAGAATGCAGCCAGCGAACTTCATGAAGATAGTGAAACTGCGATTATGGATGCGAAGTATGCTTTCTCATTCATGATATGCAAAAGCAAACTATAAAATAGGAAAAGGAAAATAGCTATAACTTAACACATAAGATTATTTCATTATAACCAACAAATGGATTTGGAATTCTATTTTCATTGCTATTCTTAGCTAATGTTTTCAAAACCACTTTCACACTTGGTCAATATCCTATGGACTGGTTAGAAGAAGAATCAACCTCACTTGGAGGCTTCATGACCAGTTCTATGGAAGACGGACCATTGAAGTCTATGCTTGTAGATGGAATCATTGGAGGTGTTGGAGCTGTTATTGTTTTCTTGCCACAAAATTCTTATATTGTATACATTTATTTCATTTATGGGAAGATAGTGGATACCTGGCAAAACTGCATTTATCATGGATAGACTTATGAACAAAGATGGGATTGCATGGTAAATCATTTATTCCTCTTATCATGGGCTTTGTTGTAACGTGCCTGCAATTATGTCTACACGTACACATTGAAAGTAGACAGAGTCGTTTAGTCACCACCCTCATTCTGCCATTGATGAGTTGTTCTGCCCGACTTCTATCTACATCCTGATTATTACTACTTTTCTTTTGCACCCAAATATCGCTCATCTATAATGATTTCTCTATATGTTATAGGAATGCTTATTGCTGTTATTATGAGCAAGATATTTACAAAAACAATAGAAAAGAACGAGAGATACACCTTTGTTGTGGAGCTTCCACCTATCGTTTCCCAACATGAAGCTATAGGACGACACACTTGGGAAAAAGGTAAGCAATATCTCAAGAAAATGGGAGGTATTATTCTTATTGCAAGTATCATTGTTTGGGCTTTAGTTATTTCCCTCACGGAAGAAACTGGACGATGCAGAACGACTAGAACAAAGCTATATCGGTAAATTAGGTAAACAGTTGAACCATTATTTAGAGCCCAAGGATTTGATTGAAAGTAGATGTTGGACTACTTGCAGGTACAGGAGCTAAAGAGATTGTTGCTTCTACAATGGGAGTAATATACACTTCAGATAGTAGTTTAGCGATGACAATAACTTTAGTAACGACACGGTTAAGTATTCTCAACTTATATGCTAGATGAGAGCGGACAGGGATACTTACTATTTCGGCATATGCTTTCTTATGATCGTACTACTCTACTTCCCTTGTGTGGCAACTATCGCTGCTATAAAGAACAGAAACAGGCTCATGGAAATGGGCACTCTTTACAGTATTCTACACCAGTGCACTAGCTAGGTTGTATCTGCTGCATTCTATCAAATAATGGTCGCATCTTTACATAATAGAACACTTCAATTATAAAATATATGGGGAGCAAATGCTTCCCTTTTTCTTGCATTCTATTTTGATAGCTTTTGGTCGTATAATAACAATATAATTAGATGGTAATAGTAATGCCCTTTGCAAGACAAAAGCATTGAGTTTATTTTTGCATAAAAAGAAAAGACGCATTGAAGATAACTCAATGACTTTCGAAAATCTCTATATTCTTAAAAAGAAACTGTATCTTCACTAAGCAACTATTATAAGACAGAGAGGATTTATTAGAAGAATGAAAAAGAAAAGAAGATTTGTATATAAAGCAAAAGGATAAAACAAATCTTATAATGTAAAGGATAAAATGTACTATACTTACACAAGATAGTTAGTACATAATCTAGTGTTAACAAATAAGAAACCATCTTCTTTCTCATTTGTTTTTAAGATTGATCATGCTAAAGAAAGAAATCTGATATACTCTCAACTTTCATCTCGTATACATCCGTCGTCTTCGGAAAAATACTTATAAAGAGTTTCTTTTGCACTCAAACCAAAAAAGTTGTTCTATCAGGTGAAAAGGTTCATCACTTCTTAGAAACTTAGAGCGAATCCTTTCAATTTCTATCACTACGATATTCTATATCTATTGCAACCACTTCTGAGTACTTAACAAAACGCGTGCATAACCATTGTGTGGCTTATACTAATGTAAAAGCCATCTAACAAGTTGCCCAGTACTATTATGATTGATGATGACAGAAGGTTTTCTGAGATATGAGATCAATAAGGCGTGGTGCCATCACCTCAAGAGCAGAGTCTTACTCTTTTATAGTGCTTATCAGCAATTATCTCAAGAACACTTTCAGGCAATTGACTTTTTAAATTGTTCCTCAGTTTCTGTAATTTTCCAAACCAAAAGAGTGGTATGGGTTGATCTTTTCCTACAGACAATCGTGGCATAACAAACTAAGAATAATGTATTTATGCTTCATTATTGCAGAAATAGTAATCTTTACCTTACTAATTCTACGATCCATCAACCTTTCAATATCTCAAACATAAGTACGATATTCAATACGTTCGTGCATAGTTGGAAAGTCACCTTTTATCTCTAGCAATAAACCTGCTAAGCTATCAGCATCTCCTTCGATTTCAGAAAAGTAGTCATCATCTACCTCTAAAGATCTTCGTTACATCACTTAAAAGTGTTTTTCCATCAAAAACATAAGTGTTATAGTTTAGCTGCTATAACATATCTTCTTCATCGTACTCACTTGATTTCTCTACAATCTCTTCAAGAATATCTTCGAGTAATAAGACCACTTGTGCTCCAAACTCATCTACAACAATGGCGATATGAACCTTATTCTCTTTGAAATCTTTCATCATATCGTCGAGTCGTTTAGTTTCAGGAACGAAGTGAGGAGGACGCATTAGGGTTTGCCATTTAAAGTTTGTAAACTTAGCAAGATGTGGAAGAAGATCTTTAATATAAAGCACTCCCTTTATGTTATCATCATTATTTTTGATAAACAGGAATTTCCTACTATAATTGTTTTCTACAATACTTTTCACACACATCAGAAAAGAGTATTGATATTTAGGCAACAATATCTTGGCGACTAGTCATTACCTCTCGCACAGTTTTCATCGCCAAAACGTACAATACCTCGTAGCATTTTTCTGCTCTTCTTTTATATCATTCTTATCTGTTAGCTCAAAGCGTGTTCTAGTTCATCTACACTAAGCATTTGTTGGTCGTTCTTAATCACTTTAGAAGCTAAAGCCACTACGCAAAAGAATGGTTCGAAAGAACCCAAAAAGTCGTCTAAAAATAAAATACCATTTACAGAACGACGGCAAAACGCTAAAGGAATCTCTCTGTATACCTTTGGAATGATTTCTCCAAATAATAAAAAGTAGGAAAGTCAATAAAACTGTAACGATTAAATTGCAACAATAAACTTTTCGCCAAAATAAACCAATGACGTGAAATATATAATTACACAACATAATGATGGTTACATTCACAGTTGTTGGTTATCAAAATGGTAGCTAATGTTCTTTTCGCTATCATCTCTAAACATGTTAATAGCTTTATCTTTGCTCGGTGCGCTCTTCTGATAACTCAGAAAGGTCTGAAGGAGATAAACTGAAATAGACAATTTCAGAAGCACTGCCAAATGCCGAAATAAGCAAATAAAACAATAGTGATAAAATTGCAATGACAACTCCTAAAGAAATGGATTAAAAGAAATATCTGATAATGCTTGTTCTATCGAAAGAAACTATCCACGTTTTGGTATCTTTAATATTAGTTAAATGCCAATATACACACTAAAGGGCATGTTGGCATCAGAAAGTATCTTGTTGTTATATTTGTTTCTTCCAGTTTTTGAAGTACATTCGATCTCGCTTTCGGACGAGTGTGGGCGTGAAGTTAACTCCATATTATCTACGTAGATTTCAGGAACAGTTCTTCTAACTCCCTCGTTGATCATCATAAGAACGATGACGAATCTTTCCTTCAACATATATTCTATCGCCTTTATGAACAAATCGCTCAACAATCTTTTGCTACAACCTGGTAAATATAACATTATGCCAATCGGTTCTATCTGGAACTTTCGTTCCATTAGGCAATGTATAGCCACGTTCTGTTGTAGCTAAAGATAGTTGCGCAACAGCTTGATCAACATCAAAATAACGCACAGTAGGGCTCTTGTCCTACATTACCTATAACATAATCTTATTCATAAGCAATAATCTTTAAAATGAAGAATTAAGTATTTATTTCCACATACCTAAATAGGTGAAAATTGAAAATTCTTCCTTTAGCTGAAGGGAATTGAGAACGACTCATCAACTCTTGTTCTTAGGTGGTCGACAATGCGGTTATAACAATCTAAACCTGATGTAGCTTTACATTGAACAACAAAATGTGTCTCTATATTCAAAACTTTCCTGTAGAAGGAACCATAACAACACGTTTGAAATCTGGTGCTCCCCTCATACCACCCTTCACGTATTTCAGTGATTCTACTCATTGCAGAATCTATCATTTCACGACGTTCTTGCACTGGAGCTGGCATAGGAATAGGATGTAAAGCTTTCTTTTGTTTAAAGTCCATCATCGTTGCAGCGGTAGTCTTTATAACGATAAAGTAAACTCGTTGACGAACTTTATAACGCTTGGGATAATACACATCGCTTGCAGCATAATCACGAATGTCTGCTTCAATATCTGGGTTCATACCGATTTCGGGTATAGAATAGAGAAATCTAGTGCTTCTTCGATATTGTATGCTAGTGTTTCATTATCGAAATAACGCAAATATAAATTCATTGAATGTATGTTTCTCTAAAAATAAACTAAGAAATAAAAGACGGAAAACGAGACTCGAACTCGCGACCCCCAACCTGCAAGGTTGTGCTCTACCAACTGAGCTATTTCCGCAGATAACAATTTGAAAAATAATATGATAGTGAAGAGGAGAGACTCGAACTCCCACGAAGCAATTTTCACTACCCTCAAAGTAGCGTCTACCAGATTCGCCACCTCTCCATTGTTTATTGATGCAGATTGAAACAAGTCTTTAGAATAAAAGTTAAAACATAAAAGTCTTATGAAATGTGTTTTCCGAAATCTATGTATTACTCGTTCTTTTAGTCTCAGCATCAATATTTTCACAATATATATTTTCTACATGATAAAGAGCGGAAAACGAGACTCTGAACTCATGACCTAACCTTGGCAAGGTTGTGCTCTAGCAACTGAGTTTATTTCACAATTACCTATGTAAAATGCATTTCTCTAAATGCGTTTGCAAGGTAGTATATATAGAACACAAACTTTTGAAAAACTTTTTGTATGCTTTCATCGCCCAAAAATACTAATCCATTCTTGATTTATAATCATTATAATCGTATCTTAAGATTTCAAGCTCTCTATTCATCTTTAATAGTGCAATTGAAGGATGATGTTATACCATTAAACATATTTGTTTTTTAACTGTAGTATAATGTAACATATCTTCAAATATAATATTTTCACCTACTTGCAATTCATGATCAAAAGAGCCAATCCCATAAAATCACCCGACAAGCAAACTATTTCCACCTAATCTATACCTATATTTATAAGATTGACGGGGTGTTTCTTCCTCAACAACCACAGCATGCACGGTTGGCATATAAGGCATTTCCAAACAGTCAGGCATATGCTAAGTAAAGCTTACGTCTAATATTGCTGTTTGCATTTATCTTCACAACATCAACATGAGCCACAAAGCGGACCTGTTTGCCATGCAAAAGCACTACCAGGTTCTAATATAACATGTAAATGTGGGTAACGCTTTTTAAACTCTTGTAAAGTAGAAATCAGCAATTCACGTCATAATCTGCACGAGGTCATAAGATGCCCCCTCAAAATTAATCATTTCAATTAGAAAACCAAGGTGAGAACTTTTCTTCTACATGCTTTAATGTTCTTACAAAGACATCAGAACCACTTTCGCAATGACAATGACAATGAAATCCTTCAAGTAAAGAAGGTAACTCTTGAGGTAATTTATCTGCAGAAACACCGAATCTTGTACCAGGTGCTGGGGATTATAAAGGTCTGTTCCAACTTCAGAGATAGGATTGACTCTCAATCCAATACTAATATTTAGGCTGAACAGATCTACTCTAGTTGCAAATCGTTCATATTGAGAAAGAGAGTTGAATGTTAGTGACTAGAACATCCGCTATTTCATCTATTTCAGAATCGACGTAAGCATGGGTGAGAACGGTATGTGTTAAGGCCCAAACTCTTGATATCCTAATTTTGCTTCACTTAAAGAACTTGCTGTTGTAGCATTAATATATTCTCTAAAGATAGGAAATGTTTTCCATAAAGCATGAAAGCTTTTAAAAAGCTAATATGATTTCTAACATCTGCTCGTTTAGTAACATCTAATATTAGAGTAAAGATTTCTTCTTAATAATTGTTCTCTAATATATAAGTTGGTTCTTTTACACTCTTGAAACGTAATTCTATCTACCTTCATTCTTGTTTTTATTCTTACTTTTCTCTAAAAATACTTTGATTAATTGGTTGCAACAACACCAGACTGCATTCTACATCTTTCTCCGTCCATAGCAGCAGAAACGATACCACCAGCATAGCCAGCACCCTCTCCACATGGGTAAAGTCCTTCTAAACGAACATGCTGTAATGTTTCTCTATCTCACAAAATACGAACGGAGAGGATGTTCTTGTCTCTGCAGCAATCATTACGGCCTCGTTAGTTAAAGAAGCCTCTACTCGGTAGACAAACTTTTTAAATCCCTCTTGTAAACGAGTTACAACTGACTTGGTAACCAAAAATACGAAGTGGACTGCTTATCAAACCTGGGAGAATAAGAACTCTTGGCAAATCAAAACTAATTTTTATTTACAAAGTCTACCATTCTTTGAGCAGGAGCCGTTTGCTTCATATTACCTTATTTGCCAACAGTTTTGTTCTATTTGTTCTTGAAATACATCATTTTCAAGACATCATCTCCTTCAATATCTTCAGGACGAGGTTTCAAACTAACCATTCCACTATTACTCCATTTGCCCCCTCGATTTCTAGGACTCATTTCCATTTACAACTATTTTGTTTTTCACTTGTTTGCGCAGGAATAACAAATCCTCCAGGACACATACAGAACGAATACACTCCTCTATCAGCTGCTTGAGTTACAAAGCTATACTCTGCTGCAGGTAAATATTTACCTCTTCCATTTTTATTATGGTATTGTATTTGATCGATTAGTTCTGCAGGATGCTCCAAACGCACACCTACCAGCAATACCTTTCGCCTCTATTTTCAATCTTTGCATTACACAAATAATGATAAACATCACGTACTGTCCTGTTGCAAGAATCATGGGCCCATAAAAAGTACATTGAGTGCTAGTTAATAGCTCGCAAGGCTTCAACACCAACGACCTTATTCCCTTGAATAATAAGCGAGGTCATTTTTGTTTGAAAATGCACTTCTCCCCCACATTGTTCTATTCTTTTGCATATTCTCAATCACCTCAGGCACTTTTATCTGTACCTATATGTGGATGAGCATCTGCTAAAAATACTTATAGACGCACCATGTTGACAAAAGACATTCAATATCTTTTGGAGATTGAGCCCTCTTTTTGAACGGGTATATAACTGACCATCCGAGCTCCTGCACCTCCTTCTCCATAACTATAGTTACTTTCAGGATCAACACTTTGATTCTTTTGTTATTGCTGCTATATCTGTCTTACGTTCATTAACGCTCTTTCCTCGTTCAAGATACAATAGGTCTACAACCCAACTCTCTATGGTTTTAATGCTGCAAACAATCCTGCAGGCCTCTCCCACAACAACTACAGGCTGGTCTTTGCGACATCGCCATATTCGTGTGTATAAATTCATCATCAGAAGGTTCTTCATTAACGTATGTTCTAAGAGTTAAGTTGACAAAGATCGTACGTTGGCGTGCATCTATACTGCTTTTAATATTCTAATCTTTGTTATTGTTCTTACATCTATATTCTTTTTCACGAGCTACAACCTCGCTAATGTGCTTTCATTACAAAGCCTGTTGAGGAAGAACTCAAAAGACAATTCGTATATCATGTGTTTATTTAAATCTGTATATATTTAACTAAAAGACACAATCACCTAATATTCAATATATAACATAATGTCTATCTTTGCATTTCTAAGAAGATAGAATTGTATTCTAGTGTTGTATTTCTTCATTTGCTTTGCAAGTTATATATTAAATATGAGATTGTATACCAACCCCATTCTTTTTACTTTTTAAAAGACACAAGTGCAAGGTAACTTCTTATTTCTTTCGAACAAAAGTCATCTGCTTTTGGCATTTCTGCCACTTGCTATTGCGAGCATTTTATAGCACTACCTTCCAATTGCTGAACTATCGTTGAATCTGTTTTCATTTACAAATGAAGCAATAAGATCTTCACTTCCATAATCATTTACTACATCTGCTTTAAACGAAAAGCTTATCAGCTGAGCTGCATCTAAAAATCCATTTTCGTGAGTCTCTATTATCTCTAAGTACCCCAGAAACCTCTCCAAGAACACTCTGTCCAGGAACAAAGTTTGGCCTTATAAAAGTTCTAGTACGATATACAAATCTAACTCCTTATTATAATAGGTACCTTTAAAGGTGTACTTTCTTGTGCTAAAAAGTGAGCTAGGGAAAAGAGTGGCATCCCAGAAGCGAAAATAAATATTCTGAATAACTTTATCATTGTATAAAATCCGATTTAATAAATAATTAATTACCAAGAAAATACTCTGAACTGCTTATATTCTATCATTATTTTTAGACTTTCACTAAAAAGTTATATTCTCATTCAAAAATACAAGATAAAGATTCTTGGTCAAGAAAACCGCCATTTTACAGAAAAATATATTTCTTTAAATTTGGTATATTCGTTTTTATACTATCTTTGCGCAACTATAATATAATTTTATCATGTAGAGAAAAATTAGTTTCTAATACATATTTGAATCGAGTTGAGGAAGTTTGTAACAAAGTAGGTGGTATATATACTGTGCTTTCACACGTGCAAAAACGTTACAGAGAGATTTAAAGACCATCTAATTTTTATTGGTCCAGATTGTTGGAAAAGAAGATGAATGTCCATATTTCACCGAAGATAAAAAGCTTTTTAAAGATTGGAAAAAGCAACTTCCTGAAGACTTAAGTTTAGAATTGGAAGGTGGAATATACCCAGAAACCTATTGCAATACTTGTATGATTTTTCTACATTCTATAAAGATAAAGACAAAATTTATACCGAAATATGGGAGAACTTTGGCGTAGATAGCTTGCATGCCTATGGAGATTACGATGAAGCATCAATGTTTTCATACGCAGCAGCACGTGTTGTCGAATCTTTCTACCATTATTATATTAAGGAGAATCAAAAGGTTATCTATCACGGAAAACGAATGGATGACTTGCATGGGCCTATTATATTTAGCGTTTGCATACCACAAGTAGCTACCATTTTTACAACTCACGCTACAAGCATCGGCAGAAGTATCGCAGGAAATAATAAACCTCTCTACCAATATTTAGAAGCCTACAATGGCAATCAAATGGCAGATGAGTTAAACATGCAAAGTAAACATTCGATAGAACGACAAACAGCACATAATGTAGATTGCTTTACAACAGTGAGCGATATCACTGCTTTAGAATGTAAAGAATTGCTAGATCGTGACGTTGATGTTGTTCTTCCAAACGGATTTGAAGACGACTTTGTTCCTAAAGGAAGTAGTTTTACTTCTAAAAGAAAAGCAAGAGAAACTTTACTTAGGTTGCTAATGCTCTAACAGGAAAAGAATTCGTAATGACGCTCTTCTTGTATCAACAAGTGCAGATACGAGTTCAGAAATAAAAGGAATTGACGTTTTGTTGAAAGCGTTAACAAGCTTCGATTCGATTCAACTTAAAAGAAAGAGTTGTACTTTCATTGAAGTTCCAGCTTGGGTACACAGTGCAAAGAAGATTTAGCAGACCGTTTAGCTAAGCCAACAACACACTACCCCATTAGAACAACCCTATATCACATTGGTTGAATCAAATGAATAATGATAATGTTCTAAATATGTTGCATTCATTTGGTTTTCCACAATAAACAAGAAGAGAATGTTACTATTATCTTTATCCCATCTTACTTAAACGGCAATGATGAATATTGAACATGAGTTATTATGATTTGATTCTTGAAACGACCTTTGTGTTTATCCTCCTATATTATGAGCCATGGGATACACTCCTCTTGAAGCTGTTGCATTCAAAGTACCTGCATCACGACCAATTTAGCAGGCTTTGGATTATGGTAGAAGGATTGAAAAGGATTTGAGAACTAACATTAATAGTGGTGTAAAGTAATCAATAGAACCAACTATAACTATTGGGATGTCGCAGAAGAGATTAAAAATACCATTATTAAATATTCAACATTGAACGACGAAGATATGAAAGGCACGTAACAATGCTTACAAAATATCTGAAAGCATTGTGGAATAAATTTATTGCCTACTATGATATAGCTTATGACAAAAGCACTTAGAAAGGCAGCAGAGAGAAATTAACAACAAAATTTACACATAAAACGAATATCAAATTTATGAAAATCAAAAGCAGATTACACACTCCTCAATGGAAAGGGATTACTATCAAATCAAATCTTCCAGAAGAACTAAAGTGTTTAGATGAACTTGCACACAACCTATGGTGGGCTTGGAGTTATGATGCACAAAATCTTTTCCAAAGAAGTCTTGATGAAGAATTATACCAAGAGGTACAAGGAAATCCCAGTATTATTACTCGATCGTTTAAGTTACGACAGAAAAGTTGCAGTAACAAAAAGATAAGGCAATGATGAAAGAAAGTGAAGGATGTTTACAAAAATTCGCACTTACATGGATGTAAAAGCCAGACAGCAAGCGTCCTTCTGTTGCCTATTTCTGTATGGAGTATGGTCTAAACCAAACCTGAAGATCTATTCTGGCGGTTTAGGTGTACTTGCAGGCGATTATATTAAAGAAGCATCAGATAGCAATGTTGATATGTGTGCCGTTGGTTTCTTATATCGTTATGGCTACTTCACACAGTCATTAAGCATCGATGGACAACAAATTGCACAATATAATGCTCAAAACTTCAACTCCTTTACCCTATCGAACGTGTTTATGATAGCAATGGAGAACCAATGGTAGTTGAGGTTCCTTACCTTAATTATCACGTACACGCATACGTATGGTGCGCAAATGTTGGTCGTATCAAACTATATCTTCTAGATACAGATAACAACCTCAACTCAGATTTCGACAAACCAATTACACACTCATTATATGGTGGTGACTGGGAAAACCGTTTAAAACAAGAGATTCTTCTTGGTATTGGTGGTATGCTAATGCTTAAAGTTAGGTATAAAGAAAGACATTTATCACTGCAATGAAGGTCATGCAGCTCTTTGTAACACCACAAAGACTATGCGATTATGTCGACAGCGGTCTTTCATTTAACCAAGCAATGGAACTGTTTCGTGCATCTTCTCTTTATAGATGCACTCCTGTTCCTGCAGGACACGATTATTTCGATGAAAGTTTATTTGGTAAAATATATGGGAGGTTACCCATCTCGCCTAGGAATTTCATGGGATGAGTTTATTGGAATGGGTAGAGAAAACCCAGACGACCATAACGAACGTTTCTGCTTATCAACATTTGCTTGTAACACTTGTCAAGAAGTTAATGGTGTAAGTAAAGCTTCATGGTTGGGTAAGTCAAAGATGTTTGCTAACATTTTGGAGAGGCTACTACCCAGAAAGAAAACCATGTTGGCTATGTGACTAATGGCGTCCACTTTACCTACTTGGACTTTCTCTGAATTCCGTGAGTTATACGATAAGTACTTCGACAAGAACTTCATTAACGATCAAAGTAACGAAAGTATTTGGCATGGTATATACAATTGCCCAGATGCAGAGATTTGGGAAACCGTATGACCTTAAAGAAGAAGCTTATTAAGATATCCGTGAGAAGTTTACTCAAAACTGGTTGAAAGAACCAGGCGACCCATCTCGTGTTATGTCGCTATTAGAACGCATCAATCCAAAGTGCGCTAATGATTGGTTTCTGCCGTCGTTTTGCAACCTACAAACGTGCTCACCTTCTTTTTCACAGACCTAGATAGACTTGCTAAAATCGTTAATAACCCTGAGCGTCCTGTATCTTCTTCTCAGGAAAGGCACATGCAGCTGACGGAGCAGGCCAAGGACTATCAAACGCATATGCTGAAATTAGCCAACGTCCTGAATTCTTAGGCAAGATTATCTTCTTGGAAGACTACGATATGCAACTTGCTCGTCGCTTTAGTTTCAGGTGTTGATATTTGGATGAACACTCACTAAGACCTCTAGAAGCTTCTGGTACATCTGGAGAGAAGGCAGAAATGAATGGTGTTGTTAACCTTTCTGCATTAGACGGTTGGTGGCAGAGCTATCGTGAAGGTGCAGGATGGGCATTAACAGAAAAACGTACTGATGATAACCGGAATATCAAGACCAATTAGATGCTGCAACTTCATGGTCTATTAGAAAACGATATTCACCAATGTACTATGCTAAGAACCAACAAGGATTTGGAGGAATGGATCAGGTTATTAAGAATTCTATAGCAACTATTGCTCCTCATTACACAATGAAGCGTCAGCTAGACGATTACTACAGTTCTATAACAAAGAAGCAAAACGCTTTAAAGAACTATCGGCTAATGATAACGCTCTTGCTAAAGGGAAATTGCACTATGGAAGAGACTGTTGCAGAGCGTTGGGATTCTATTCATGTAGTGTCTCAAGGCTAATACTCCTATTGATGGAGTTGAAACAGGTGTTCCATGCACTAAGATACGTCATTGACGAACAAGGTTTTGAATGATGCTGTGGGACTAGAACTTGTTGCTTTGAAGGGTATTCAAGGTCAAGACGATCGTGAACTATACAGTATTCACCCATTCGAAATGGTTTGGCAACAGAAGAAACCTTTATACTGAAGCGAATATCGAACCTGCAAAGGGCTGGTGGCATATCGAATTGCTGTTCGTATGTATCCCTGGAACGAGCAGTTTACCACTGAACAAGACTTCTGTTACATTAAATGGCTCAACTAAAAGCACTGGTAGCATCTAGATAACAAAGAAGATTCTATAACGTTTTTGAATATATTTCATTCAGATTCATTATAGAATCTTTACTCTACCATTTCTTTAATATATTAGAAAAAGGAGATTTTACACACGCTCTCCTTCTCTTTATTCCACTATTTCTCTATCCCTTTATTTATCAAACTATACAAACATCACATGACAAATCTAATTCATTCATTCTTTTCTCTACTTTATAACTCCTTCACATCATAATACTTTACCAATCATAATATAAAAGGCATCATTTTGCACCACAAAAAAGCAATGAGAATTAAATGATAAAAGCATTGAAGTTTGCATGCTAATAGCACTTTAATTTACAATTTTTATTAGGCGTCTCTTCAATCTGATGATACATTTATTATCAGAAATCGAAAGTGATATCCTCTCAGAACTAAGGTATTTTATATACCCATTCCACTGAGTTCTTCTACTTCGGAGTTGTTTCTTAATTTGCAATTATTTCAATTTTCTTTTCGTTCTTAATATCATTTTATTTCTTTATCTTTGCAGTATAACAACCATAAAAATGCTAAGTAAGAATAAGATCAAAATTCATTCATTCACTTGAACTCACAGACAGCAAGAGCGCTTATTTGTTGCTGAAGGATCCAGAGGTTGTAGCTGACCTTTTGACTAAAGTAAAGGCACACACGATATTCTACTCCTCAAGAATCAAAAGAATTCTCGAGCGAACAAGCTGATAATATCATAGAAATAACCGACTCTAGAATTGGCGAAGATTAGCTTTTTGCAACATCCCCAACAAGTTTTTATAGTGTTTCCTTCTTGCCTTCAACTGAAGCTATACCACAAAATGAATTGATCTTAGCATTAGATGGTGTTCAGACCTGAGAAACTTAGTACGATTATACAGCATTGCTGATTGGTTTGGCATTAAAAATATAATGTGCAGTGAAGACACTGTTGATGTTTACAACCCCAAGGTAATACGTATCTAGTATGGAAGTGTTGCTGAGTGTCGGTGAATTATTGCATTTAAAAAGCTTTAGAAAATATTTCACCTGAGGTCCTATATGGTACATGCTTAGATGAGTATCTATAATCAAAAGCTTTCAGCAAAAGGAATTATCGTAATGGGAATGAAGGTAAGGTGCCACTGCTGCTAAAGCAGCTATTTACACACAAACTACTGATTCCTAACTATCACCCCAGAGCGCAATTGATAGTTTAAATGTTGCCATAGCAACAGCTGTTACATGTCAGAGTTTAAAAGACAGGATTTAGTATGAAAAGAAATTAATACGTCAAAGAGTATTCCAGCCATTGTAAAATATGCGCTAACTCAAAATGCTAAAAAGCTAGAGGAAGAAGTAAAAGCAGTTGCTCCATGGATTGTTATCCCCTTCTTTTCTTTCTCAATTCCATTACTTACGCCCCTTTTATAACGATAGAAACTCTCATCAGTTTAAAAGATGTAACGCAAAATGCCATTTTATTACCGGCGATGACACTTCTTTTTGTTCTGTCGTTCTCTGCTTTTGTCGCTCAAGTAGTAAGTAATATCAATAAACAGAAATGGCTTTTCAACCTAAAACGAGTGCTTAAATTCTCAGCTTTCTATTGCATTTTAAGCATATTATACGGCAGCTTTGGAGCATTTTATATTTCAAGTTATACATTAAACACGATTCAGCTCCTGTAGATAAAAATGCAAGAGACATCTCCTTTATGGTATATTGTATCGTTACATCTCCATAGGTTTAGTTATTATCTTTTGATCATTTTACCAAGTATATATATATTTGCAAATCACATGTTTAACCCTTCAGTACAAACTAACACGCAAGTTAGGAACAAAAATATCTTATAGGAATATATATAGGTCTATTAATAACCATATCATTTGCCATCTTGTTAGTGGGAATATGTTTCGGTGGTCTTATTACGCTACAACAACCATTATAACATTTTGCTAAATTGTTTCTCTTTAGATGGTGTTCTTGGTGGCGACCCCTGCTAATCTACCAGGTCATGTTCACAGTCCTTATGATTATAAGTGGAACATTATGCACTGCTTTATTATGCGGAATTGACATTTGGAAATGTGTATAAAGCACATACATGTTAAATTCACTCAAGAACAAGAAAAAGCATTAAGTAAAACAACAGAAAAACAATAAAATTGAAATATATTAATAACGCAATGAATACAATCTTTAGAAAGCCCCAGTAGCTATTTCTACTAAGTCTTTTTGACTGCTACTCCAATGAGTTTGTCGGCTCAAAATGGTGCTGACACAATTCTAATATAGTAACACGATAAAGGTGTACAAAACAGACTCGCACGATGTTATCATCAACAAAAGCAGCCATGTTGTGCCTAAACAATACAACTTGATGCGCTTAGAAACAGAGTTTATTGCCTTTATTCACATTGGACCAAACACCTTTACACGCAAAGAATGGGGAACAGAGAAGAGAATCAATATTTTTACTCCCAACAACCTAAACACCGACCAATGGTGTGAAGCACTTAAAAATGCAGGAATGCGTATGAAGTTTGTATTAACAACAAAGCATCATGACGCTTTGTGTTATGGCAAACACGATATACAAAACATGGTATTATGTCTCACCATACAAGAATGGTCAAGGAGATATCATGAGACACAGCATCTGTAAGAAATATGGATTTAAAGTTGGGCATTTATCTCTCACCTGCAGACTTATACCAAATGAATGATAAGGGTTTTATATGGAAACTCAAGTACACTTCGAACAATACCTCGTCAAGTAGAAGGAAGACCATTTCAAACAAAACAACTTTTCCAATTTGAGGTTGATGATTATAACGAATATTTCTTAAAATCAATTATTCGAGCTTCTAACTGAATATGGAGATATTAGTGAAGTGTGGCTTTGATGGTGCTCACCCAAAGAACAAAGGTGGACAGACATATGACCATCTTGCTTGGAAAAAGCTGATTAGAACACTTGCTCCAATGCAGTTATCTTTGGTAAAGAAGATGTTAGATGGGCAGAAATGAGGCTGGAGACACTCGAGAAACAGAGTGGAATGTTATTCCTTACCAACTAAATCCCAAATGAAATGAATCGTTTCACGACTTGATGGGAGCAGATTTGGGTAGCAGAACTAAGCTTTTGATGCAAACTATCTACACTATCAACAAGCAGAGGTTGACACTTGATAAGAGAAGGTTGGTTCATAGAGACGATGAAAACCCAAAACGTACGTAGTGCAGACGATGTATTCGACATCATATGAACGCACAATCGGTGGTAACGCAACACTTATTTTAAACATTCCACCTAACAGAGAGGACTCTTTTCTCGCAAAAGATGTAGAGGTATTAAATGAAGTTGGAAACAGAATTCGTAAGACTATTCTCACCAATCTTTACAAAATGCAGTTAAAAGCACCAAAAGAACTCATTGATAATGACGACCAATCATATATAGACTACACAGAGCCTATCGTGATTGAGCTGCCCAATACAATCAAAATAAACAGAATTGTTCTTCAAGAAGCAATTCTTAAACGCAGTGAAAGAGTTGAAGAACATGCTGTTGATGCATGGATAAACAACGAATGGAAAGAGATTGCGTGCTACTAACATTGGTTATAAGCGTATCTTACGTTTCAACGAGGTAGAAACAAAGTAAATTACGACTAAGAGTTTTGGCTTCAAAGAGCAACTCCAGCGATAAGTACTATCTCGCTTATTTCTCACCAAGAGCGTCCACCAATGCTTTCTATTTCAAAGAACAAAGAAAGGCCTTGTTGAGATAACAGAAAAACAACAAGTGTTTAAATGGCATGGTAAGAAGAAGGAACACACCAAATCTTCATTGGAATATAATATCTATTACACCACTGATGGTTCTACTCCTACCACAAAAGAGCAAGTATATCAAAAGCCATTTGTATCCTAAACAAAGTGGAACAATTAAGGGCGGTTGCTATTGCAAAGAACGATAAAGGTGCTATTACAACAGAGCACTAGGGTAAAGACTAAGAAACATTGAGCGAATAACAAGTGTAAGTAGTGTAACCGAAAAGTTTGATGCTCAAAATGTGATTGATGCCGACAAACAAAGCTACTGGTTAAGTAATGAAGATAAGAAACAACATATCACCATTACACCCAACTGTTGAGAAAATAAAGGTATTGCTTATACTCCTCCCACAGATAATAAGAATGGAATGATTGAAGTGATGGATGTTTATACAAAGGATAAAAAGGACAATGGATTCTTGTTGAAGAGATTGAATTTGGTAACCTTATCAACAGTCCAACTCAACGTTTCCACTCATTCAAAAAGCCATTCTTATCAAAAAGAAATAATGATAGAGGCTAAAAGAATCGCAGGAAATGGTACAAGCAGCCATTGCAGAAATAGACCTTTACTAAGATTTTTCAACACCGTTTCTATAGTTTTTATAGAGACGGTGTTTCTTTTAATCTATCATCAAAAACAAGCTACATTCTCAATAAGACGAAAGTACTATTCAAAAGCAAAAACAATTATCCCCAAATTCCTAAAAATCTTCTATTGTATTTGTTTTGTTATATTAATAAATTCTAGTACTTTTGCACTATGATAAGAATATCAATATTTTTCTTTTTACTATTATCTACTTGTGTAAAAACATTTGCAGAGAAGAAAACAGTAGACTTTCGAATAATACATACAACCGATATTCATGGTCACTTCTTTCCTTACGATTACATAAATCGTAAGCCTTTGTCTGGATCAGTAGCCAGAATTGCTAGCTATGTAGACTCTTTACGCAATATCTACGGTAATAAACTATTGCTTTTAGATAGCGGAGACATTCTACAAGGACAACCCACATCTTATTTTTACAATTTCCTTAACACCCAACCTCCAAACATTGCGGCATCGGTTATCAATTATATGAAATATGATGCTCAAACAATTGGAAACCATGATATTGAACCTGGACACAAAGTATACGATAAGTGGATTTCAGAAGTACAATGTCCTGTTTTTAGGTGCAAACGTTTTAAACGCTGAAAAGGAATGCTACTTAACTCCATATACTATTATTCAACGTGATAATATCAAAAATAGCAGTGTTGGGAATGTTAACTCCTGCGATTCCATTTTGGTTAAATGAAAAGACGTGGAGTGGCTTATCTTTCGAGGATATCGTGACAACAACTCAACAATGGGTAGATATAATTCAAGAGAAAGAGCGTCCTGATATCATTATTGGACTATTCCATTCTGGACGAGATGAGGTATAACAACCAATAAAAATAAAGGAAGATGCATCTTTTGATGTCATAAAAAGGTGAAAAGGAATTGATTTAATTCTTTGCAGGGCACGATCATACTCGTTTTCTTAAGAAAGTTATTTCAAACAATAATGACACAGTATTGCATCAATCCTTCAGTGTTATGCTAAGGCTGTAGGCGATGTTCAAATTAGAGTTGAAGTAGATTCGACTTTTAACAAGAGTACCAAACAAACAGAAAGAACTATTAAGAAGGTGTTGAAGGCAAGATTGTAAATATTGAAAATCAGCCTATTAACGCTCGAGTTTATGCTCATTTCAACCAGAAATTCAAAAAGATAGATTCATTTATCAATATAAAAAGTAGGCACATTAACACGTCCTATTTATAATAGAGATTGTTTCTTTGGTAGTGCTCCCTTTACAGATTTGATTCATAATCTACAATTGGAGATTACAAAAGCAGACTTATCGTTCACTGCTCCACTAGGTTTCGATACCAAACTTGATGCAGGAGACATTCGTATAAGCGACTTCTTCAATCTATATAAGTATGAAAATAAGATTTATATCCTTAATATGACGGGTGAAGAAATTAGAAAACATCTAGAATTAAGCTATGATCTTTGGACTATTACTATGCGCTCCTCAAAAGACCATATCATGCAATTGGAAACTAAAAATCAACAAGATATGCAACGATATGGTTTCAAAAATCTAACATTCAACTTCGATAGTGCTGCAGGAATTGACTATATTGTAGATGTAACTCCAACCTGAAGGCAAGAAAGTAAAGATTCTAAGCTTTACCGATGGTAGACCTTTCGATGAAAAGAAATGGTACAAAGTGGCTATGAATAGCTATCGAGGAAATGGCGGAGGAGCTTTTAACCAGAGGGAGACGGTATCGAACGAAAATTAAAGAGCGTATCGTATTTAAGCGATGACGTTGTTCGCTATTACCTTTTAGAAAAAGATTAGAAAAGAAGGTTATACACCTAAACCCAACAATAATTGGAAGTTTGTTCTTTAAAATGGACAAGGAAAGCCATTGAAAGAGACAAAGAACTCATCTTTAAAACCAAATAAAAAGATTGTAATATATTCACAAGTATGCATTGGTTTATATTTCATAATGAAAATCTGCTAATAGAAGAGCAAAGAGAATGGTTCTTATAACATTCCCTTTTCTTCTACTACACCAATAAAACAAGAGTATATCAATAGTAAAATCGTTTGTAAAGAATACGTTCTGCGAAAAACGACATCTATGCTAGATGCTATCATTTCCTGAGAATATAGGACCAACTTACAAATGGTTAGGACTGAGAGCCTCTCATAATGAGTTACAAGAATACTATGATCTTGCAGGAAAAATGCTGAGTTACTTTATTGGCATAAAAACAATCACTATTGTTCACGATGTGGAACAGAATTAATATGGAATACGATATATCTAAAGTATGCTTACACTGCAAAAGAACGAAGTTTGGCCACAGCTAGCAATAGCTATTATTGTACTAATACACAGAAAGATGAAATATTATTGGTACATGCAAGGAACTTTAGAGAGAACTTATACGGATTAGTTGCAGGCTTTGTTGAGACTGGAGAAAGTCTAGAAGAAGCAGTAATACGTGAGATTAAGGAAGAAACAGGATTGGAAGTAACTAATATCCACATATCAAAATTCTCAGCCATGGCCCTTACCTTCCAACTTAATGCGGGACTTTTACGGCAGAATATAAATCAGAGATATAACTCTTCCAAGAATGTCAGAATGTGCAGGAGTGATGGTTTAAGTATAATGAACTGCCTCTTATTCCAGATAAAAGCAAGCCTCGCACGCAAACTATGACAACTGGTTGAAACAATTTAAACAACAACTATAAACATGAAAATTTTAGAAAAAGCACTTGGCTTTGATCCAAGTAAGCACTCATTCCGCACTGAACTGATTGCGGGTGCAACCACATTCTTAACAATGAGCTACATTCTAGCAGTGAATCCATCTATCCTTGCCGACTCAGGAATGGATAAAGAGCGTTATTTACCGCAACTGCTGTGGCATCTGCAATCGCTACTTTGCTCTTTAGCGTTTATGGCTAAGCTACCATTTGCGCAAGCTCCTAGTATGGGATTGAATGCCTTTTTGCTTATACTCTTTGTCAAGCAATGGGTTATTCATGAGGAACAATCGCTTGCAATTGATGCTTATTGAAGGTTTTATCTTTATTGCTATCACCTTCTTTAACGTTTCGAGAACTGATCCTTGCAAGTATTCCTAAGAATCTAAGATATGCCATATCTGCAGGTGATAGTGCATGTTTTATTGCCTTCATTGGACTAAAGAATGCAGGTATCATTGTATCAAGTCCTGCAACTTATGTCACCCTTGGTGCATTTACTCCAACTGCTATTTTAGGTATCATTGCAATTGTTTTAAGTGGTATTTTAATGGCAAGAAAAGTAAAAGGTTCACTCTTCTACGGAATTGTTATTGCAACATTGATTGGTATTCCTATGGGCGTTACAGTCCTTCCAAAAAGGTTGGTTGCTCGTATCTGTCGCCCCATCTCAGTAAGCCCAATCTTCTGTAAATTCGACTTTTACAGAGCTTTCTTATCACTTAAGACTTGCTTGGTAGTGCTATCTCTACTCATGGTGAATATCTTTGATACCATCAGTACTTAGTTGGACTTGCAGAGAAAAACAGGTATCGTTAAGCAAGATGGAAGTATTCCAAATGTGAGAAGCAATGATGAGTGACGCTCATTGGAACAACTGCTGCAGATGCTTGGTTCATCAACAATCACAACTTATATTGAAAGTGCGTCAGGAATTGCAGAAGGTGGTCGTTCAGGTTTAACCGCATCTCGTTGTGGGTTTATTCTTCATTGTATCCTCTTCCTTTCTCCCATCTTCCTACTTTATCCCTAGTGCAGCAACAAGTGGTGCCCTAGTTTTAGTGGGAGTACTTATGATTGACAGTGTTCAAAAATTGAATTCAATGATGTTTCTGAAGCTTTCCCAGCATTCATCAACAATGATTACCATGGTTTTATGCTGTTCAATTGCAGATGGTATCTCACATGGGTATCTTAAGTTATGTAATCCTTAAAGCTTTGTACATACGAATGGAAGTCTGTGAATCTAACACTTGTTATTTTTTATCAATTCTATTCGTACTTTATTTCATTACTAAGGATTAAGAGATATGAAAGAAATACATTGGGGATTTATTGGTTGTGGAGAAGTTACGAAAAGCAAATCTGGTCCTGCCTTTAATAAGGTAGAAGGTTCGTTTTAGTTGAGGCCGTAATGAGCTGAAGCAAAGAAAAGCTCGCTTTATATGCTGAACGCCACCAGATAAAGAATGGGTATCGATGGCTGCAAGAACTTATTAACGACTCCAATGTAAATGCTATATACATTGCCTCCTCCTTCTAGTCATGCTACGTTTTGCTATCAGGCACGACAGGCAGTGAAGTATCTGTATATAGAGAAACCACTCGCTTTGCTACGAAGATTGCGCCCGAATTAACCGAATTTCGTTAGAAACAGGCGTTCCTTGCTTCGTAGCTTACTACAGAAGATACCTTCCCTACTTTATAAAAGTGAAAGAACTCATCAACTCAGGCATAATAGGAAAGGTAACTAATGTTCAATTAAGATTCTCTGTTCCACCATGAGAATTAGACTATAACTGTCAAAAATAATAGACCTTAGCGTCTACAAACCCGATATTGCTGGAGGTGGATATTTCTATGATTTGGCTCCACATCAGCTTGATATTCTCCAAAACCTATTTGGAATCATTACTAAAGCGCATGGCTATGCAGCCAATATAGCTCATCTTTGTAAAAAGCAGAAGACACTATTAGTGCATCTTTTTGTTTGAAAATGGACTCCCAGGAAGCGCCTCTTGGTGCTTTGTTGGACACCAAAGTGCAAGAGAAGATAGTATTGAAGTAATTGGCGAAAGGGACTAGTACATTCTCTGATTCGATTATAAGCCCCTTCAAATCATCACAAGTAACGGAACAAACAATATAACTGCAGAAAACCCTCCATACGTTCAGCTTCCAATAATTAAAAGATGTTATTGAAGATTTACAAGGACTTGAATTTGCGAAAGCACTAGTATCAGTGCAACGCCAGTCAACTGGGTGATGGATAGATTCTTGGTAAACTTTAATAAATATGTGCGAATGAGAAAATTTCATGCATTCTATTTATAATTTTGATAAACAATGGTATATATGCACAAAGTGATTCTTTGTCTCTAAATACCAATCAACCTAAAGAGGTAAAAGAAAGAGGTCTAAAAGTTTCTTTCTAACTTCACACGCATTGATAGTAGCTACATAGAACCACAGCAATTCAATTTTGCATTCATGCTCAAAACACCAACTACTTATGAACTTTATCGTTTAGACGACCAAAACCAAAGTAACGCTTGCTCCTAACCCTTCAGTAAGGATTGGTCCATTCTTTGGTTGGCGCTGGATATTTCTTGGTTACACTTTTGATATCAGCCATTTTAAATGACAATAGCGGTAAAGCAAGAATTCAACTTAAGTTTATATAGTGCTCAAGTCGGAATGATTTATTCTATAAAAAACAGGAAATGACTATAAGATAAAGAACATAGATGCGAAATAGTATCTCAACACATAAACAATGTAGAGTTTAAATTCAAAGCCAGTAATCAAAGGGTTTCAACCTTTATTATATCTTCAATCACCACAAATTCTCATATCCAGCAGCTTTCAGTCAAAGCACAATAATACAACGTAAAAGCGCAGGGTTCTATGCTCATGGGTATTGGTTTAACTGAACATTCAGTAGGTGTTGACTGGGATAATATGGAGAAATCTTCTCAAAGAGAAGCTTCAACATCACAATCAGACTGTATTAGATCTCAGCATTAGATTTGAGCGAATAAAAATATACCGATATATCTCTTTCATGCGGATATGCCTACAACTGGGCATTTGCACGCAATTGGTTATTAGCAGGTTCGCTATCTCTTGCAGTTGGATATAAGCATAGTAAAGGTAACACTAATACACTTCAGGTACTAATACATCGTTTTCTTTACAGAATTTAAACCTCGATGGTATTGGACGTTTCTGGCTAGTATGGAACAATATGAGGTGGTATGCAGGTGCAAGTTACATTCTATATGGATATAATTATCGAAAAGCAATTCTCAACGAATAATATGCACACTCAACATCTATGCGCAGGTAAACCTTTGGTAGATAATATGAAAATACTTGTCTCTCTATCTTATCTTTTTGCACCCAAATGATATGGGCAAACAATCGAAGCTATGGCAATATTCTAAAAGCGAGCAGCACTCGAGTGTCGCTTTATTAGATGAGGCAAAGAATGAAAAGAAGACGCTAACTTTCCTCTTTATTTTTGCTAATAAGTTTATTGGAATACGCTATGTAGCCTCAACTCTTGAGCGAAATAAAACAGAAAGAAAGCTTAGTAATCAACCTACAGAGCTGAGACTGCACCACTCTTGTAGAAACAAATGTTCTGCCCTCACCCTCTGTTAGCAAAACACAAGCAATACTCCTTCAATCAGTTTTGTACTTTTCTGCAAAAGATCTGCTATAACAATGGAGTTATATCTTATCACCTGACTTCACTATTTCTGATGGATAAATGATAATACTCAAACAGGTTTGTAAAAGAGATAAACACTTAATCCACCTTTTTAAATCTCAACAGATTCTTGATTTGCAACTATATGTCAACCCACATCATAAATATCCCATGCTTGTTCAAAATCCTTCCGCGGATTAAAGGAAATTAGATAGAACCGATGGTATCGGGAAAAACAGTAAAACTATATTCCAAAAGGAATTTACTAATAGTTCTCTAATAAAAGACGTTATGAAAGATGGTGATATCATTGCCATAGGTTACAGCGAGAAAAGGGAAGTTAGATACTTCCGCATATTGGCTTTGCTTCTTGGCATAATGGACTAGCCATCTTTTAAAACTGCATCACGAATTGAGAGGTAAAGTTGTGAGACAGAGTCGATTGACATTATATCAATAATATATGCAAACGAAGATATCAACTTGGAATTCGAATCATTAGAGTTTCATAAGATAGCTGATTACTACTAAGGTGTAATGTTTATCTCTATCAAACATTATTACTATTCAAACAACATGTTGCTAATCAAACAATAAATGGAAGTAAATGCCCCCATTGTCATACTTCTTTTCTAGCTTGAAGACAAAGAAATTATACCTATATTCTTAAAGCAGGTAAAAGAGATGCCGAATTCTCTAGAGATCTTTGAGAAAAGACTCAAGAACTGGCAAGTGCGTAATGAGATTAGAGAATGAGAAAAGCTCTACTAAAAAGCGCCGTGAAGAATTGCAGAATCAAACAGTGCTACACTCGAAAGAGAAATAAGTAATAAAGGATATCGAAAATCACCAAGTTGCAGAACCAACTCAAAAAGCATTGACACTGAAAAGGACTTTGAACTCCTGCAAAAAATCAATGAGAAAGAGGCTCAAATCATTCAACCAAAGGCTCAAATAGCTCAAAACAACATAATATTGAGATTGCATATTTAGACAACAGCAACAAACTCAAGAGTTTCGCTAAGAAAAAGAAAAAGAGATTATTGAGTTAGAAACTGAATTTAAACTCAGAAACAGACAAACGTTCGCTAATAGGAACTAGAGCTAAAGAACAATTATCAGCAGGAAGATTGACGACCTTGAAAAACAGGTTGAGTATTTTAAAGATATGAAGATACGCCTTTCTACCAAGATGATTATGAATCATTAGAATTATATTGTAGCAACCAATTCAACTCTACTCTACGTAGCTTAATGCCCAATGCTTATTTCGGGAGAAAGATAATGATGTTGTAGAAGGCAGTAAAGGAGATTTTTATTTTTCCGTGATTTTGACAATGAAACGGAATACATATCTATATGTTTGAGATGAAGAAACGAGCTGGATAATGGAGGAAAAGCATAAAAACGAAGATTTCCTTAAGAAACTAGATGAAGACCGTAGAAAGAAACAATGCAATATGCTGTTCTTGTGTCGCTTCTAGAGCCTGAAAACGAACTCTATAATAATGGTATTGTAGACGTTTCATCGCTATACCAAGATGTATGTCATTCGTCCACAATTCTTTTATACCTATCATCACACTATTAGTACAGGCATCTAAGAAAAGTATTGAGTATCAACGACAACTAAAAATAGCTCAAAGTCAAAGCATAGATGTAACCAACTTTGAAGAAAAGCTATTGGATTTCAAGGAGAAATTTGGTAAGAATTACGAACTTGCAAGTAGGAAATTTAATACTGCAATTGAAGAAATAGACAAGAGAATCGATCGATTATCAAAAGGTAAAAAGATGCCTTGTTAAGTTCAGAAAACAACCTTCGACTTGCCAACAATAAAGCTGAAGACTTAACAACAAAGAAACTTACCTATAATAATCCTACGATGAAGCTAAGTTTGAGGAAGCTCGTAAGAATAAATCGTTAGAAAAATAGCAATTTATATATCTATAAACAAACACAAACAGCATAGATTTTTAACCTAATAGTCTATGCTGTTTTTATATTTATCGATATCTATATAAAATCAACCATTAAACATCAAATACTAATCTTAAAACATTTGAATTAACATCACTTTTAACAATGCATAATAACCTATTGATATTCAATAAAAATGTAACTCTTAAATAAAAAGCTATGAGTTTTAACGATAATTACATTACTTTTTGTAGATTAAAAGGATAGCAATTAGCACGAAAAAGCTACACAATTAAAAATCATAACAAATTCCTTATAAACCTAACCACATTGTTTGTATTCTCAATCCCTATCCTACTCTATATTTTTCTTCCACAAATTGATATAAAAGACTTACAATAAGCCCCAATTACGAACAATTTAGAAGTATCATGCAAAGCAAATAAATTCTTTTACATCTATTTTTCGCCAAAATAGGCACATTTTCTTATATTCGTAACTTTACACGCTAAGTACAAGCAAACATCAACAGAGTAGATTTTTACAAGTCTATTCTGATGAAATAAAAAGCATATAAATAAAGGCTATCATGCATTTTAAATGAAAATATCTTCCTCCAAATCAAGAAGAAACATCTGAAGCAAAGGCATTAGGTGAGAAACCAAATATAAGCAATATTCTATCTTTATTGCTTGTTCGTCGTGGCATAAAGACCGAGTCTGCTGGCTAAAAGATTTTTCCATCCCCAGCTATCAGAACTGATTAATCCATTTTCTTTTGAAAGATATGGACGGCAGTCGACCGCCTTAACGATGCCATGGGACGTAAGAGAACGCATTTCTTGTATATGGAGATTATGATGTAGACGGCTGCACTTCGGTTGCTTTAGTATATAAATTCGTCATAATACTATTCAAATATAGAATATTACATCTCTGGATCGATATGAGGAAGGTTATGGAGTGAGTCAAAAGGTATCGACTATGCTTATAAAAACGATGTTAAGCTCATTATAATTCTTGATTGCGGAATTAAAGCAATCGAAGAAATTACACTTGCAAAAAGCCCTGGTATAGACTTTGTTATATGTGATCATCACGTACCTGATGAGGAAATGCCCGCTGTAGGCTATTATTAACCCCAAAAGACCTGATGATACCTATCCATTTAAGCATCTTTGTGGCTGTGGTGTGGGCTTTAAACTTATGCAAGCTTTTGCGAAAAACAACGGAATTTCATTCTCTCGTCTTGCTCCTCTACTCGATTTCTGTGCTGTTAGTAGCTTGCGCTGACCCTCGTTCCTGTTGAAGGCGAAAACAGAATACTTGCTTATCATGGTTTAGTAACAAATTAAACCAAAACCCCTAGTATTGGTTTAAAAGCCATTATCGACATCTGTGGATTAGAAGGAAAAGATGTATCAATGAGCGATATCATCTTTCAAAATTGGTCCTAGAATCAATGCTTCTGGACGCATCGACAATGGAAAACAAAGCGTAGATTTATTGGTTGAAAAAGACTATTCTAAAGCCCTTCAACAAAGCTAAAAGCATATCGATGAGTATAATGAACAACGCAAAGACATTGATAAACAAATGACAGAAGAGGCAAATCAAATTGTCTCTCGCATTGAAAAATCAAAAACAACAATCGTCTATTGTCGTTTATGACGAGAACTGGTACAGTGTTGTGGGTATTGTTGCATCTCGATTAACTGAAATATACTCCGTCCCACAGTAGTATTGACAAAAAGATGGAAACCTTGCAACAGGCTCTGCACGAAGCATTATGGGCGTTGATGTCTATGCTGCAATAAAACATTGTAGAGATTTGTTACTTAACTTGGTGGACATACCTATGCAGCAGGATTAACATTGCATTGGGACGATATTCCAAAAGTTTTAAGCAACGTTTCCAGGAATATATTGAAAGTCATATTTTCCAGAACAAAAAGAAGCAACATCTAGATATTGATGCACAACTCGATTTTTAAAGATATTTCAAAAGAAATTCTTCCAATGATTTGAAATGTTTTGCACCTTTTGGCCCTATCAAATCCAAAAGCTCAGATTTATAAAATCAAAGGTGTGTTTGATTATGAAGTAAAGTTGTGAGGACTGAACAAGAACATGTAAAACTAGAATTGGTTGATTCTAAATCAAGTCATGTAATGAATGGCATTGCATTCGGACAAAGTAAATCAGCTAGATACATCAAGTCTAAAAGAGGATTTGACATTGCTTATACCCTAGAAGAAAATACCTTTAAACGCAATCTTGTACAACTACAGATTGAAAGGCATATCGCCCAATAGAAGATGACTCAACAGAAGAATAGTAGAATATGCAGCTAACCTGTCATAAAGAGATCCTCCGAATATTGGGGATATGCGAGTTTTAGAGGCATTCAAGAAGATATCATCACTAGTATCTGTAACAAAAAAGATACATTAGGATTGATGCCTACAGGTGGAGGTAAATCTATTACCTTTCAAGTTCCTGCCCTATTAATGGAAGGAACATGCATTGTTATAACCCACCATTGCATTAATGAAAGACCAAGTGCAGAACTTGCGCAAAAAATCAATTACTGCTGTCGCCATTCATTCTGGAATGTCTCGCCAAGAGGTTATTTCTACACTCGATAATTGCATATTAGAGATATAAAGTTATTGTATGTATCTCCTGAACGTTTATCTTCTGACTTTAAAAGAAAAACTTCGACATAAAAGTTAGCTTCATCACTGTTGACGAGGCGCATTGTATTAGTCAGTGGGGATATGACTTCCGTCTCTCTTACTTGAATATTGCAGAAATTGCCAACTAATACCCAACACCTCTGATACTTGCTTTAACAGCAACTGCTCCCCATTGGTTGCATTAAACATTCATCAGCAACTACATTTTAAAGAAGAAAATGTCTTAAAATGAGCTGAGCGAAAGAACTTGGCATATATTGTCTGGGAAACAAATGGTAAAGAAGAGGAACTATGCATATACTCAACTCTGAGGAAGTGCTGTGGTCTATGTTAGAAGTCGTTTGAGAGCAAAAGAAGTTTGAGCTGCTCAACGAGAATGGAATACATAGTACTCTATCGCGCTGGACTAGAATCACAGTGTAAAGACAAGCATCGCTAGCCTGGCAACAGCGAAGTGCGTATGGTTACACAATGCTTTTGAATGGGAACTAGATAAAAGCGATGTGCGATTATATACATTGATTGCCCCGATTCTATTGAAGCTTACTTTCAAGAAGCAGGTAGAGCAGGTAGAGATGGCACAAGATACGGGCTGTCATATATAATGATAGCGATGAGCGAAACTAAAATAAACGTATTGACAAACATCTTTCCCTGAAAAAGACTATATAAAACAAGTTTATGCACATTTGGCTTACTTTCTTTCAAGTGGCCTATGGGACAGGAAGAGGACGTACTTTTGCTTTCGACATCGATAAGTTCTGTAGAGTATTTACATTTTTCCTGTCCAATCTACAATCTGCTCACCACTCTGATGAGAGCTGGTTACATTGAATTTGAGTATGAACCCGATGCTTCATCTCGTGCAATCTTCTTACTACAACGCAACGACTTATATCTACTTCAAGGTCTTTTCTACGCAAAGAAGACCTTGCAATTCCACATTATTACAAGGGTATATGGTGGTTTATTTATCGATTATGTTTATATCGATGAAGATCTTATTTCTGAGCGTTCAGGCTTGACTCGTAAAGAGATATATCTGTTATTAAAAGGCTTAAGTCAACGACATATCCTACATTATATCCTCAAAAGAAGATGCCTTACATCACTTTTCTGTGAAAGAGCTGATCTCTAATGACTTATCATATCTCCTGAGGCATAGGAAAGAAGAAAGAGCAATTTAGCTTTGCGCATAAAATCGGTAATACTTACGCTAAATATCATGATGTTTGCCGCAGTAGACAAACCCTTCGCTATTTTGAGAAGAGCGTTCGCACGATTGTAAGCAGTGCGATGTGCCTTTGGAACATAGTGAAGACCCTAACTTTAAAAACCTCAGTAGATAAGGCTATTACAGCTATTAAAGAGCTTTTAAGCGATGGTAAAAGAGCATATTATAAATCACGATTTATATAAGATAAATATGTCAGAAAGATATCTTTTGAAGCTCTGACTTATTTTATCTAATGAGGAATGGCTCACTCTATTGATGGCTACATCAAGAAAAATGATTAAACATGTAGTTAACTATTTATATCTTGCAATGACATGAAGAAAAGAGTTATCGTATTATACCTACAAAGATTACATATTTGACTGCCTTGTCAAAGAGTTGGCAAAAGCAAGCAACAGCTATTCAAGACCTCAGCTTTGAGGTTATTGTTGCCGATGATGGCTCTGATGTCCAAGAAATGATTGAAGAAAACAAAGCAATTAATCAATTCCCATATTGCAAGTATATCATTAGAGAAACTAATGTTGGACGCCTGCTATTCGAAACTTTTTGGCTTCTGCAAAATACCTTTATTTACTATTCTTAGATAGTGACGTTTATTTACCTACTCATATTTTTACAACAATATATTGATGTTATGGATTCCGTCAGTTATTTATGGAGGCACAATTAATGATACAAAAGTAATGGAAAAGGAAAATCTATGTTATAAATACGAAAAAGATAGTGAAAAATAAGCACGATTTAAAACATAGACAGGCTTCTCCTATCGCTCTTTCTGCACTCCTAACTTTTTAATTAATAAAGAAGCAATGCTTAATCACCTTTTGATGAAAGCATAAAAGCTATGGTTATGAAAGATGTTATGGTGGAAGAACTTTAGAGCAGCATGGTATTACACAAAAAACACATCGACAACCCTATTCTAATCTGCGAGTTCGAAGACAATGAAAGCCTATCTAAATAAGATAAAACTGCTCTACTACCTTTGTTTTATATTCAAGATCAGGTGCAGAATCACTCTCAACTAGTGGTTGCGTGTATTTAATTAAAAGGCTACATCTCACGAATTTAGCAAGTATTATTTCTATTAGCACAAAATAAGCTAGAAAACGACTTATTTTATAGTAAGAACCCGTCCTATTTTTATTGAAACTATACAAGATTGGCTTTTTATTTCAATTCAAAACACCAGTAGGACGTTTTCTTTCCAGTGTTTTCATTTTAAAAGAAGGATTCTATAGAACGCGTGTCAGCAATATTTTCTCAATATCGCTAAGAGCTATCTCTGGTTGGTTATTATCTTCGCTCAAATGACATAACCAACACGTCAAATCGGCTGTTCCATAAGTTGCAAGTAGTCCTCCACAATTCTTATCTGATAAGTGTCCATGTGACGAAAGAATACGTTCTTTAAGACGTTAGATACTTTTCGACTTAACAATAAATTGATATCGTGATTGGCTTCTATCACTAAATAGTTTGCATTTGCAACGATATTAGCAATGTCTCGCGTAACACATCCTATATCAGTAATAAGTCCCCACGATCATTTTCATACTTTTATGAGATAACCATTGTTATCCATACTATCGTGAGGAACGTGACATGATTGGATAGTAAATGAACCAATACTAAACGTTGAACCTGTTTCTATACTAGAGATATTCTTCTGAACTTTTCTTACACAAAAAGTTCTTCATAATACCAATATGTACGGCTGCTGACCACACTTTTGCCCTGGTTTCTAAGTTATAGTGCACCAACAGCCTTGACATGGTCGGTCGTATGATCATGTGTTATTAGAATATCATCGACTGTGAGAGCTTTTAAAGCCAGGTTACTACTCTTAAAATACTTTATCGTACGAACTCCGACTGCATCAACTCACAGGCCCTCACTCAGCATAGACAACAATTACCGCTACCTCCGCCACTCCACGATGCCACAAAATTCAACATCATAGTCCTTCTTTTCGTACAAAAATTATAGTAATGACATTAGAGAACTTTTTCCTATTTTTGTACTACATCTAAAGATACTAAATATGAGAAAAGGTATATCTTTTCCGCAACATTATTATTAGCTACAATTATAAGTTTAATGTCATCATGTCAAAAGAAATATCCAATTCTAATGATATGACCATTGTTAAGCTGATTCCTATGCAACAAACCTACACTGGAGTGTTAGAAAGGTGTTGCATTAAAATATTGCACAGAGCAGAATCTAAGACACAAATTAGCTATCTTGCATCCAATATTAGCGAAGAAGAGTTGGAGCTGATTAATAAAAGAGAACGAAGATGCTAGCATCGAAATAACCACTACTGAGATGCTAGAAGGAGGCATTAAAGCCAGAATTTCGATGAAGATATATACCTCATTTAAAAATGAAAGATATAAATAGTGATGTTAAACTCAAATAAAGAAAGAGATGTATCAGATTAACTTATCAAAGACCAATGAGGGTGGAAAGGTTGACTTAACTGATTACTTAAAGAAACCCCACAGAATAGAATAAAATAATGATTGTCAACAGAATAATTCTAATAAAAAGGTAGATGTATAGAATTAAAACTATTACTTTTGTAACATTATGCGCGTATCTCATTGCATAACATGTTTATTAGGTTTGGTCTTTCTGCAATCTTCCTATCAGCGAACACAAGAAAAACGGGTCATATCTACAGACAGCGTACAGGTTGATTCAACGCAAAACATATATATTGAAGAAGGATTACTTATGTAGTTCGTTCGAATGAACATAAAATATCTATGGGAAAGGAGCATCAAAACTAAATAACTCATTCTTCCGATAACATATTTCAACTATTTAGTAATAATGACTCACTACAAAAATCTTCCTTTGAAGAAACGAGTTAATTCCTTCATTCAACGTTTTTTAATGAGCTGGCAACCAATGTACCATCTATAAACAACGAATTGAATACATCAAAGAATCGATATTCATATCATTATATTCTTGAAACAACAATCACCTCGTATAAGGATATTATCATAAGTTGTGTGTATCATCACACACTAGCAATAAAAATGAACTAAGCGAAGACGATAAAATGGACAGAGTGCAAGAATATCAACATCACAACAGATACTTTACATTAGAAGATATATTTAGAGGATACGAATACACGCTTAATTCGTTTATAAAAGTCAACTTTTTAAAACAGTTTAAAGCTGAAGATACAGACGCTATTGTTGCAACAAGATGTATTACTAACAGATGATATAAGTGTTCCCAAAGAATTTCTATTATCAAAGAAAATGAAATATGTTTTTATTTATAATAATGGAGAAATACAAATACAAACATTGGAGAACCAGAGATAAAAATTAAGAATAAAAGACTTAAAAGAAATACTTAAAGATAGAGAATGAACGAGATTTTAGAATATTTTCCACACCTAACAGACAAGCAAATAGAGCAGTTTAAGGCTCTATAAGCTCTGTAATGAAGATTGGAACCAAAAGATAAATGTAATATCTAGAAAAGATATTTCCAATCTATATTCACACCCACGTACCCACTCTTTAGTTTGCTGTAAAGGCTATAAACTTAAAGATGGAACTACCAGTAATTTTGGGACGGTGGAGGCTTTCTAGTATCCCTTTTAGCAATTATGTTTCCAAACTGTAAAATTTAAGCTTATAGATGGAACAGGTAAAAAGATTATGGTGGCAAATGAAGTTATGAAAGCCATTGGTCTTACCAATGTGGTTGCTGAACACATCCGTGGTGAAGAAGAAAGGAAAATATAACTTTATAGTTAGTCTGCAGTAATGCCTTTACCCGACTTAATTAAGATTGTAAAGAAGAATATATCAAAAGAACAAAACAACGCTTTACCCAACGGAGTGATTGTTTTAAAGGGAGGAAACACTGACTGCGAGATTCAGGAACATACTTGCCGGAAAATAACACCTCTATCTAATTGGTTTAGTGACAGATTGGCTTTAAAGAAAATCATTAATATAGTATACTCTATGATAAAGTGTTCAAGTGTTTTACTTGTAATATGTTACAGAGAATTGTTTCTGTTGTTAGCGATGAAAACAAAAGAATGTGCAATTATAGATTGTGGTGCTTTTTATCGAAGAGGAGATATGATTATTGATTATATCAAAAAGAATCAATTATCACCCAAACACTTGCTTGCTACTCATGGTCATCTTGACCACAACTTTGGAAATAGTTGTATGCAAAAAGAATTTGGACTCACTCCCCCAAAGTACAACTATAAAAGATAAGTTCTTAATGGAAAGTATAAAGCAACAAGCACAACTATTACTGGGTTTAGATTTAACAGAAGAGCAACCAAAAAATATTGATTATCTAACAAAAGATGATATCATTGAATTTGGTAATCAGCGTTTTACAACAATAGAAACACTCAGGTCACACTCCAGTAAGTGTATTCTTCTATAATGAAAAGAGCATATTGCTTTCTGGAGATACTATTTTCAAGCGTTCTATCGGCAGAACAGACTCAGAAGGAGGATCGATGCTCAAATGATGACAAACACTTAGATTTGTATCTCAACTCCCTGATAAAAACAATTCTATATCCTGGACATGGTGAAAGCACTACTATTGGAGACGAATTAAGTAGCAATCCATACATAGATCGATAGCTGAAGGGTAATAGCAATGGTTTTACAACGTACTGATAATGAAAGAATTATATTAGGCATTGACCCCGGAACAAATATAATGGGCTATGGCGTTATAAAAGTAGTATCTAATAAAGCAGAAATGGTTGCAATGGGTATTATAGATATGCAAAATGACAGACCCTTATTTGAGATTAGGTAATATCTTTCAACGAGTTAAAGGAATAATAGATGAACATCTTCCTGATGAAATGGCTATCGAAGCTCCCTTCTTTGGCAAGAATATTCAATCGATGTTAAAACTTGGAAGAGCTCAAGGGGTTGCAATTGCAGCTGCAATTAATCACGATATTCCAATATTCGACATGCTCCTCTTAAGATAAAGATGGCGATCACAGGACAAGGACAAGCAAGTAAAGAGCAAGTTGCATGACATGTTGCTTCGCTTATCAAAGTTAGATAAAGACAATTTACCCTAAGTTCATGGACGCAACAGATGCCCTGGGAGTTGCTCTATTACAATATTCACAAACAGGAAGACCTGTAATAATGTCTCATATAAAGGCTGGAAAGATTTTTATAAACAAGAATAAAGAAAGAATAAAACAGTAAATAACAAAACAAGAAGAATTATGAAAAATGCTTTTTCGCATTGGCTTTATGCCTTGCTCATCAGTAACTATTCAGGCACAAGAGATCTTTAAAGAGGTACAGAGCCTCATGCAAAAAGAATGAAGCAATTAAAAATAATAAGTCAAAGAATCTTGAAAACAAGAAAAATTGCTACATTTAAGTCAGACGCTTTGTATTATTTAATGAAAGCAGGCTCTCACTGAAGGTTTTACAGAACACGAATTGGGCGAACAAGCTAATGTAATGATCGAGTTTGTAAACCTATATGTAAAGAGTTTAGCAAACAATGCAAAGAAGAGTAACCAAGAAGTTACCAAAGCAAAATATAAAAATGCAAGTATAAAGAACTCACGTTTCAACGATATGGATAAAGAAATTACCTACGCATACGTAGACAATTCAAACTATATCACTAACTTTCGTTAGATACAGACTGGGATTAAAGCATTAGCAGAGGTTAAGAAATAGCATATTGCAGTAGTACCAATATGTATTTCCAAATACCCTTTCAACTTATTCTTACGGGTTAGTGCCATTAGAATATTGCTTTTTCTAACTTCGCATAATCTGATAATCGGCTCATAACATTGTCATGATACTCAATTACAGGTGTAGTATGAGTATGAGTGATAACAATAATGCCTCACGATAATGTTTTGAAGCTTATTATCTATAGTATAATACCTTGAAATCGTTCTTACGAAATCATCTAAACTTATCTACAAAATAAGCACACAACAAATAATCCATGTATTGCTTTATTCTTTACCTGCAATCCATCAAGCCTTTGGAAATATTTTAAAGCAGATATTTTATGCTTTTGCACGCACTTTCATATCGTCTACAAATGTTTGTGGTAAAAGTAAACACGAATTAGAATCCATTGGCAACAAAGCTGAAGAACCACCGACTATATTATAGGTGAATAAATTATCTCCTAATAGATGTTTTTGTTGAGTGAAAGGCACGAAGCATTGTTAATGAAGAATCGGCAACTGATGACTTCTCCCCTACTTTTTATTGCTAAATCATAGTTTTTACTCGATATATCTCTCAGTTCTTAGTCTATAATGAAATTTCTTTCATCGTTATTTCCTATCATAGAAATCGAAAAGAACAATACGATAAGATACATAAGATGGAAAAAGTAGTGTATCTACAAAGTTAGATGTATAGTGATTGTCTGATTCTTTTACAATGCCTTTAGCCAATAAATCACCAAACCATATAGCACCAAGCCGATAATCAAAAAGATAAAAATTAAACGAAACATGTTCATCTACATCGCATAAGAACGCAATAAACAATGATGGTAGATAAAAGATATAAACCTAAATCGTCTAACAACTTTAGAAAACGATTGTTGCAACAATACTATTATATAAGAAATCACCGTAACGATAATCCCACCAACAAGCGAATTATAGTGGGTTTTACCATTAGAAAGGGCATACTGTAATATGTTAATGTATCCGATTGATAATAGTACAGATACAAAAGATAAATGCAACAAAAATAAGTGTACTGAAATGTCGAGCAAACTGCCTTAGGCTGATTTTTCAATCAAATATGCCATTTAGTTCTTTTTAATACCATTGCTGTTCTAGCAGGAATGTATAATTTAAGCTTTCATTCTTTATGTTCATTGACATAAAGAGCATCATAATTGGTGAAATGAGTTATAGAATCGTCGTTCAATCCATTTTCCTCCAAAAGTTGTCTTAGCGTCGGTATTTAATACCACATCATATGTACCTGTTGGTACTAATAATCCATAATCTCACTAAGATTGAGTGGGAGAAAAATTGAAAACGAATAACAAATCACCTCTTGTAAAGGCCAATATCTGATCGCCATCATTATGCCATCTCTTTGTATTGGTGTCTTATTAAAGTTCTTTTCACCTTAACGACATCCAACATAGCCTTATCAAATAAAAACCAAGATATTGATAATCGAGTTCTCCATTATCCACTAAATTCCACTGACGACGTGCATATTTGTGGCTCCAGCCATTTCCTTCACGTGGAAAGTCTATCCATTCTGGATGCCCAAACTCATTGCCCATAAAATTAAGATAACCTCCATTTATAGTTGAAATAGTTGCTAGTCGAATCATTCTTATACAAGGCAATGCCTCTATGAGCCATATAATTCTCATCTCCTCTTAAAATGCCAATACATATCAGCATCTATTAAGCGGAAAATAATTGTCTTATCGCCTACCAAAGCTTGGTCGTGACTGCACATGAGAAATAGTTCGCTCATCGCACGTCTGTTCTTGATTTGTGAATATAGAACTTGGCTTCCAATCTTCATCTTTTTGCTCTTGATTGTCTTGATCCAATAGTCTGGAATGTTCATTGCCATACGATAATCAAAGCCATATCCACCTGCTGCAAAACTTACAAGCACATCTAGGGCAAAGTATACCACCAACTTCCTCTGCAATAGTAATTCGTGGATCAATCTCATGAATTAAGAGGTTAGCAGGTTAGATAACATATCGCATTATCGTCTTGATGTCCATTGAAATAATCGCCATAATTAGTGTGCCTCCTAATCCATGACTATAATAAAGCATTGATGTTACGATCAAATCTAAAGCCATCAAAAATGATATTCTTCTAGCCATATTTGCAGTTACTTAATAAGAAATGTAGAACCCTCATCTCTACTATAATCAAAGCAAAAGGGAATCCCAAGCTGGGTGTCTCTCTTCTACCTCCTTCGTATATTGATTGGGATCGCCTGCAAAATTACCTAATCCTTCTATCTCATTCTTCACAGCATGTGAATGAACGATATCCATAATTACCGCTATTCCATTACAATGAGCTCATCTATTAATGCTAGCTCTTCTGGAGTTCCAACTAGATGAAGCTGCAAAAGAAAGAACATGTAGCCAAAAGAACCATAATAAGGGATGTTCCTGATGGCCATTATCGGAATGCAATTATACCTGCCTTTTATGATACGAGGAAGTACTTTATCTGAAACTCAGTATAACTTCCAAATCTTTTTCTTCATCTTGCGCCATTCCAATATGGCATTCATAGATAGAAGTGCGATTAACCGTTGGCTTTAAAATCTTCCATTGGTAAGTTTCTGTTGGTTTCCATACTGTGCACTAAATATTTTGTGTTAACATCTTGTACAACACGTTGTGCCCAAGAGGAATTCTCTCCAGAACCGCCTTCCAATATATTTTAGTTTATATTAATCACCATGATGAATTGCTTTTTAGAGGTAGCTCAATACCCAATCGCCTGTTTTAGGGTCTTTTCTGAGCCTGAACCTGGTGTTTCTTGCCGTTATTAAAACTCAATCTAAGTAGATTGCAGTGGCATTAGGAGCCCATTCTCAAAAATCCAATTACGAGTTACAACAAACCATATTACACTATGACCATTGGCAAAGTCTGTCAATGTCCGTTATTTGTAAGTTGTTTCAACTTATCTAACACATGTTCTGTGTCTTCCTTTTATTGCTTCTGCATAATCCAAGAGATATGATCCTTTCTAATTAGCTCTAAAGGACGCTCCACTTCTTTGTTTGTTCTAGGTTTGTAGTCTTTTATAGGCTTTCTTTGTTTTGCTTTCTGCTGTAGCCATAATTCTTTATCCTTGTAATTAGTTCTCGTATCGGCGTCCAGAATCATAATGACCTTGTTTTATAATACTTCCATTTCGGTCTCTTTTTCGACAAACTTTCCATCTCTTCTATCTTGTGAATAAGAACCTTCAAAACGAAACTCCTTCCTTCGTTTCCTCTATTGCTTTACCATGGCGTTGACTGTTTTTAAAGGTACTTTAAACCTAGTTCCATTGGCATAGTGTATAACTACTTCACCATTTAGTTTGCCATCTTGAACATTCTTCATAAACATCGCCATTTTTCTTGGTTAGTTTGCCTTTACCATTTTGTTTATCTGCTTCCAAGAACCTGTATAAATATCACCATTGTTCCATACTATAGCTCCAAGTCCGTCTTTATCTCCTTCTTTTAAAATGATCCAGTATTTATCACCATTGGCATATTTAAAGATACCTTCACCCGTTCTTTTTCTCCTTCTAGATATGTCTTCGTAAACATCTCCATTCTGAAACTTGTAAATTCCTTTACCATTCTGAATGTCATTGAGCCATTCTCCGGTATAGACATCACCATCTGCATATTTATTTGTGCCTTTTCCTGAGCGTTGATTGCCTACCCACATACCATCATAGTGGTTCCATCGCTCCAATAGAGAAAGCCTTTACCATTCTTTTTGTGAGTCGTTATTCCACTGTCATCATAATAAGCCCTATCTGAAAAAGTGTATTTTCCCTTGTCGCTTATCTTGATACCAGCCTTTCTGTATTTATCGCCATTATAGTAATACATTGTGCCTAGACTTGCTGGACAATCACGGAACCATAAACCTACTATATTTATTGTTATCATAAAATAATAGGTTCCTTCCATGTTGTTGATCTTGAAAACCACTGTCCATCATACTTCTCACCGTCAGCAAAAGTATAAACACCATGGCGCGCTCTCTCTTTTTACCCTTTTACGTATCCTCCTCGTAGACATCACCATTCTTAAAGGTTGTAACCCTTTGCCATGAGGCTTATTTGCCACAATTTCTCCTTTATAAAGTCCACCATCTTTCGTGGTACAAGAGCCTAAAACAATTCTTTGTGCACAACAAATTAGAGGCACACTAATCAATAATATGGCAAGATTCCTTTTTTCACTGTAATTAATTTACTAGAATTAATATCATTACTAATAGTTTGATACTCAAAAATAGCCTTTTTATTGAGACCTCAAAATAATTAGTAAAATTAGTATCTTTGCATTCGTTCCAACACCAGATGTGTTTTGAAATACTAATTGAATATTCACTAAAAAGTTATATCGAATGAAATTCATTTGCATTATACCTGCTCGTTATGGTTCTTCACGCTTTCCTGAAAGCCACTTGCTGTGATTAAAGGTAAAACAGTCATACAGAGAGTTTACGAGAAAGGCATCATCTGTTTTAGAAGATGTATATGTTGCTACTGACGATGAACGTATTTTTAAAGAGGTAGAGAGCTTTGAGGAAAGGTATATGACTCGTTTCGACCACGAAAGTGAAACAGATAGAATTGAAGAAGCTGTATCTAAAATTAGTGTTCCATGATGTGGTATTAATATTCAAGGAGATGAGCCATTTATCGACCCCTTTCTCAAATTCAAACTTTATGCACCTCGTTTTAATGACGAACAAACACAAATAGCCACATTAGGTAAAACCTTTTCACCACAACAAAAGACGTGCTAAACCCTAACTCGCCCAAAATTGTGATGGATAACAATAACTATGCGCTCTATTTTTCACGCAATATGATTCTCTTTTATTAAAGGAGTTGAGGTTAATAAACTTGGTGAAGATACTAATATTACTGATACTTTCCCATATTTAAAACATATTGGAATTTACGTATAGACGTTCGGTACTTAGCGAAATCACTCGTTTGGAACCATCATCGCTAGAGAAAACTGAAGGATTAGAACAACTTAGATGGCTTCAAAACGGCTATAAAATAAAGGTAGGATTAACACATCGAGACACTGGCATCGATAATTCCTGAAGATCTCACTAAAGCAACTTTATTTTTAGAACAGTCTTTGAGACGATGTTATCTTATATCGATCGTCAATGCGGCGACCTAGAGCCAAATTATTTTGCTGGTCATTATTTAACAGCACATATATATGTTGGCGATCGAAATAAGATACTCGTATCTGTTAGCACATCGCTAATTAACTTTCTTCCTTTCATTCCTAAAGGGAATCATTCTATCTCCTCTTTATCAATCGAACAGATAATGGAACGCAACCTTATCTGCATCAATCCAAATATCTGTAGGGTCTTTTACTAAAGCCTTTATCAATCGAATAAGGTCTTTATCTCAATAGATAGCTTGAATTCAAAATGGTATGCTCTTCTTCTATCAAAGCGGTATTCTTTTGAGCATCGCAAGCAAATAAAGGCTCCACAATAATTATTATTATTGATAGTTAGAGCATGTGTAGCCGACTCACACTACCCTACCTATTGAGGTCTTTTAATCCATACGAGATTTGCTTTATTTGGGCTGCATTTAAAGCTTATAATTTTTAGGATATACCATCAAATAGCTCGAAAGATTGCTCCTTTCTAATCTTTTCTATATCGACAATCGTTTGTTCTTCAGTTTTAAGTAGAACAACTTATCTTGCATTTGCTCAAAGTGTATTCAAAATAGCTGTTGCTTCTTCTACATATTCGCCTGTTTGATTAAGATGTTCAACGACTAAAGGATTGATAGTTTGCAACAATGGCATTACGTCTAAACGTATTTTATTGCGTTGAACATCATTCACAAGATTAGAACTATCTGTATAAACGATTGGTTTTTGCTGTTCAAGATAATTGATTATTTTCATTTCTTCGAACACATAAGAATGGTCTTACTATCCCTATTATTCTTACTTTTAATCCCTGTAAGTCCCTCTATTCCAGTACCCCTAACAAGGTTTAATAAAAGAGTTTCTGCATCATCATCTTTATGATGCGCACACAAACAGCACTAGCGTTGGATATCTTTTAATAGAGCCTCAAAATAATTGTATCGCAATTACGTCATGCTATTTATACTAATACTATGTAAACTGTGTATTAGTTTGAGTATCGAAAATGAGCAAGATGCAATTTTATATCCACTCCACGACATAGTTTTTGCAAAATTCATCTCTATCAGACTTTCTCACCTCTTAAATGAAAGTTACAATGGCAGCTTCATGTTATAGCTTCTAATCAAAGTTAAAAGCAGTGCAACGCTATCTGCTCCCGATAACGCAACCAAACAGAGTTAATTATTGTTCATCAACTTTTTGTTCAATAAACTGTTCTATCTAGAAACAAAGAACTGCTTTTTGCATTGTATTGAATTAGTTCACCATACAAACACCAATCCTTTTAAATACTCACCTTCAGGATGATAGATATTAATAGGATGGTCGGCAGGTTGATGAAGTTGATGAAGCATGTACTTTTACGTCCTGATTGAGCAGCAGCAGTAAAGACTGCATTACGGAATCTGATCTTTAGTTACAATTTGAGAGCAACTGAAAGTAAAATAAAATGCCACCGCTCTCAATTGTTTCAAACCCTTTGCATTTAAAACGAATATACCCCTTTTAGAGCATTTTTTAGCGTTGCCCTATGCTTTTGCAAAAGGCTGGGGGACTGAGGATAATAAGGTCGTATTTTCTTTATCATTTGCATCGAGATACTTAAACGCATCTTCACAAAAGCCCGTGCTTTGTGGTGTCTTCGAAGTTGGCAGCAATATCACGAGGATGTCAATCTTTTGCACTACTATCTACCGAATGTACCAACTCAGCTTGCCCACGCATTGCATCAACAGAGAACCTCCTGTGTAGCAAAAACATATTCAACACACTTATTCTTTGAATATTGCTCAGCAAACTGCGGTTTTCTGTCAATAAAGAACCCTGTTTTCTGTCCTTTTCAACCAATCGACCTTGAAAGTCAAACCATTTTCAAGTGTTGTACAATCTGTTTCCTCCAATCAGCCATTTTCTTGGTTCAAATCGATTTAAAAGGCAAAAGTAGTATCACTTTTATAATAAACATTTTTAATTCTGCCATCTAACACTTCAACAAGTGCTTTAGCAATGGCATTTCTTCACAGTGCATACCCACGCTATGAGCTTTACATAACGGCAGTTTCTCCATAGCAATCAACAATTAATCCAGGAGATTATCACCTTCTCCATGCACCAAACGATAGGTATTACGATTAGGATTGTTCACAACATCGAGCGCCAATCGTACTTCTAAAGCAGAATGTAAAGCGTGATTTCCAAAATTTTCATCAATAACAATATCTTTTAAAAGATAGTACTGAACGGCTATTGATCCTATTTGATAATGTCCTACGGCTATGAATGCTCCACTTGCAGTACACACTCACCACATCACCTTCGTTTAAATACCTGTTCCGCTTGCTATTGCACCAGAAAACACCCAAGGATGAAAAACGTTTTAGGCTTTTTCCTTTCCTTTCTTTAGATAAACTATTGGATACGATCTTGTCATTGAAAAGTATTTTATTTTGAATTTCTTTACTAAATCAGCTTTTATCTTGCTTTTTATTGCTCACTTTCTACTATTATTTTGAACTATAAAAATGTTAGAAAAGATGATATACTGATGTTTATTATATCTTGCAAAAGTTAAAACAAATCATCTAACTATGCAAAACATCTACCAACTCTTATCCTTTTAACAAAGAAAGCTTTACCCTAAAAAGATGAATGTATCCTCTTTCATTCAATCTCATATCATCAATAAATACACCTCTATTAGTTCTATAAAAGACCCTCATTATTTACCTGATATACAAAACAATTAAAACACAATATGACTATAATTAAAAACTATTTAAATCTAATTACAATTAAAAAGCAATGCTTTTATAGTTCAATTGTATTGCTTTAAGATGCAATTAGTTATGCTTTTTACCAATAAAGAGCATAGCTTTTACAATAATAGAAGAATTTCTTCGTTATATACATAATACATATACTAATGACAAAAGCAGAAAAAGTATCATCTATTACACTTTTTAGCAGAGAATATGAGACACATGATTTTTTGAAGACGATCCATCGTACTTTATGCACCAAGTTATTAAGCAAAGAAAATCAGGAAACAATGGCTTTTTATTGCAGCCTGTTTAAGTTATGGTTCACGTAAGCACTTTTTCCAAAGATACAGTTTATACTGATAAAAAGCAATAAAGAACCGTATAATTGATTAGAAATAGGGAATATAAAAATATCTCAATAATAAATCTGCTTTATCGTCTTTTATTCTAATGCAATGATGTTGCACTCACAGCCTTAGAAGCTTTTATTTAAAGAATTCTATTCCTTGGAGAACTTTTATTAGAACTACATCTGTAGACACTTTAACCGCAATAGATAGTATATGCAATTATTTTTCACAACAAAATGTGGTTGGAATTATCCCAAAGAATGCCTGTTCTGCATGCAAAACGCCTTTTGTATGTTCTTACGTTGGATGGTTCGAAATGAATCTCCTGTGACCTAGGGTATGGGAACACTTCATAGATAAGCGCAATTTATTATGCCATTAGATACCTGTTATGCAACAAGCACAGAAACTGGGATTGATTAGCACAAACACTGCGAACATGAAGACGGCTATTGAACTTACGAAACAGATGAGAAAGGTATTTCCAAATGATCCTTTAAAGAGGCGACTTTGCATTGTTTGACATGGAGTGAAATAACAAATTGTAAAGTGATATTGCACACAGAAACACGTCTGTTTGGTTGAATAAGATTATTAGTGCATTTTATTTGCATCTTTGCAAACAAATATTGGTATCCAAAAAGGAAATGTAAGTAGAATATCATCTCTTTCTCTTTAGAGATACAATACTCATTCTTTTAAAACAACAAACATGGAAATAAAGAAGTCTGAATTCGTGGTTTCTTCACCCACAGTGAGTAAGTGTCCCACTGATAAGAATACGAATATGCCTTTATTGGCAGATCAAATGTAGGCAAACTCGAGCCTCATCAATATGCTTTGCGCACATAAAGGACTAGCAAAAACTTCTGTCAAAACCAGGTAAAACACTACTTATTAACTCACTTTATTATTAATAATGATTGGTACTTTAGTGGACCTTCCTGCTATGGATATGCCAAACAATCAAAAGCTAGTTCAAAAGAAATTGCAACAAATGATATCACAATATATTGCAAAGAGAGCAACTTATCAACTCTTTTGTATTGATTGATCATCCGCCATCCACAACATAGACTGAGAGTTTTATCGATTGGCTCTGGAGCAAGTCAAGTTCCATTTACTATTATCTTTACAAAAGCTGATAAACTAGGGCCGTTTACGGCTCAAAAAGAATGCTAATGCATGGATGAAAGCATTGCAAGACGCTTGGAAGAACTTCCTCCTTACTTTATAACAAGTGCAGAAAAGAAGATAGGAAGAGACGACGTATTGAATTATATCGACCAAATTAACGAATCACTCGACACCAATGGCGAGTAATATCCTTATCTTGATATTCAGAATTTATCGAAATCGTTTGCACACAAACGCTATTTCACAACATTTCGTTTTCTATTTCTGAAGGACAAAAGAGTGGGATTAATAGCCAAGAATGGTACTGGTAAGAGCACCCTATTATCATTCTCACAGGAAAAGAAAGCCAAGACGAAGGCAATATCATCTTTAAAAGAGACTTCAATAGGGCTTTTTAGAACAAAGTCCACACTTTTAATCCTGATGATGACGGTATTAGAAGCATGCTTTAACCACAATGGTAACGAAGAAAAGATACTAAAAGCGAAAAGCAAATCCTACTCAGTTAAAGATTACAGACCTTGCTCAACCCATCAAAAGAGCTAGCGGTGGACAGCAAAAACGAGTGGTTTTTAGCTAATGTATTGATCACCAATCCAGATTTATTGATATTAGATGAGCCTACAAAACCATTTGGATCTTTGGATATGATTATATGGCTTGAAGGGTTTCTTATCACGTGGAAATAAAAACCTTATTAATGGTTACTCACGATCGATATTTCTTAGATAGAGTGTGCAATAGCATCATAGAGCTAGACACTCTATGATTTTCATCTACAAAAGGTAACTATGCTTACTTAGATAAAACGACAAGAGCGTATCAATAACGCTAAAGCTGAAATACAACATGCCAATAACTTATATAGAAGAGAGTTAGAATGGATGCGCAGACAGCCTCAAGCTAGAGGACATAAAGCTAGATATCGTGAAGAAGCTTTCTACGAATTAGAGAAGATTGCTAAGCAAAGAATAGAAGAAAGGCAGATTCGTTTAAAATCAAAAAACGTCTATATTGGTTCTAAAATCTTTGAATGTCAATATGTTTCAAAGGCTTGGAGTCCTGAAAAGATTATCTTAAAGACTTCTATTACAACTTTTCTCGATTTGAAAAAGATGAATTGTGGGCGATAATGGCACAGGAAAGTCTACATTTATAAAGATGTTACTTGGCGAAGCTGCCCCTGATAGCGGTAAATTTGATATCGAGAGACTGTGAGTGGCTATTTTTCTCAAGAAGGCTTGAAGTTTAACGAGCAACAAAAGGTGGTTGACATTATAAAGACATCGCCGAATATATGGACTTTGGGTGGTGGTAAGCACGACTGCATCGCAATGCTTCTTGCAGCATTTCATGTTTACTCCGAGCAACAGCAACACAACTATGTATATAAACTTAGCGGCGAGAGAAACGCAAACCTATCTCTGTACTGTTTTAATGCATCAACCTCAAACTTCTAGTTCTCGACGAACCCACTAATGATTTGGATATTCAAACGTTTCAAGTATTAGAAGAATACCTGCAAGATTTTTAGGTTTGCGTTATAATCATTAGTCACGACCGTTATTTTATGGATAAAATCATAGACCACTTTATTGGTATTTGAAGGTCAAGGACGTATTAAAGATTTCAGAAACTACCACAATATCGTGAATGGGCTAGTCTCACAGCCCTCAAGAAAAAGGCTCCAACAGCTAGCAATTCGAAAGAGGAGTAACGATCCAAAGAAAAACTATCGCAATGATACTAAAGCGCAAATTAAGCTATAAGAGAAGCGAGAATTGAGCAACTTGAAGAAGAAATAATTCAACTGAAGAAGAACAAAAAGGCTAGAAGATGCCTCTTTCGGGCTCAGAGCTATCAGTTGAAGAAATAAACAGAAAAGAGTAAACGATTGGCTGGCTTAAAATGAGTTAGACGAGAAGTCTTTTTAGATGGCTAGAGTTAAGCGAATTGACTAACACTCTCCCACTCTTTTAATATAACAAAGAAAGCTAACAGGTGTTTAAACTAAACATTTGTTGCTTTTATTTTTATACAAACAGACGTATATATTATCTCATTTATAGTCTCCCATTTATCTCTCATGTCGCTCGATAAAGGAGAAATCTCTTCCACAGTCTTTTGCAAGCTTCACTATTTAATGTCAATAGCGATTGTATCCCTACAATAAATCAGAACTATACTTTACAGCACATCTATCCTCTCAAAACAAAAATACTGACTTTTTACAATGCAATATCAATGTTTCTTTATATTGCAATAGTAATGCCATTAGGATACAAAAGCATAGCTTTTATAATCGATAAATAAATAGAATCGTTTTTAAAAGAAATATAAATAAAAGAGATAGATTGCTTTTATCTCATCTCTTCTATAACAATTATAATGTTCCTTGTAACCTTATGGGCACTTCGATAACGCAAAAGGCTGAACGCCAACATAATGTTTAAAATAGCGTCCGAACGATGATTGATCTTCGAAAATTAAACTCATTCGCAATATCTTTCATACTTAATTGAGACCCTGTTAACAACTGCTTTGCTCGCATAATGGTTACATCTACAATCCATTGCATCACACTTTTTCCCCTGAAAACGTCTTTAATAACCACAGAGAAATAGGCTGGTGAAAGGTGCTGTTCATCGGCATAAAAAGCCACCGTTCGTTTACTTGGATAATTTAAAAGCAATGAACCAATAAATCTATCGTAGATGGTTCTCGTTATGAGTTCGAGGCAAAGAGTCTATTGGTTTCGACCAAAAGACATTCAAGACGTCGAAACATCCGAAAGTTACAATAGAGACAAAGAGCTTCTTTGAATAAACTTTCTATTGCTATCGTCTCGCAATTTCTTTATAAAAGCCTGCTCGGTCTGTAATCAACCTCACTACCTCATCATATGCGTACGCTGTTCTCTCCCAATGTACTACATGGATTTTGTCTCAATCGTATTCTGTATTCAAGAGGAAGAGCCGCAATTGGGCGTAAAATATCTCTGAGTCTCTCTATTATGATTGCAAGAAAATCATCACTTGCCTCATGAATAGTTAAATCCCATACGGAATATAAAGACAAAGATCGTTTACTGTAATATGATATTAGCTTCTTTCCTAATGAGACATGTGCCCCACCTCGTACACAAAGGAAAGAAACCATACACGTTTTTGACGTGAAATCTCTGAGCTGTTCTGACGTTTTTTAAAATTAAAACTCCTAAATAAGACTATTTGTCATAGGATAAAAATATTCTGTGAAACAAAGGTAATTATTTAATCAGGAAATGCTTTATAAGTCCTCAACTTTTCTGTATAAAAACATTTAGTATCGTATATATCTATCAAAGTTCTATTGATTTATTACATATAAGACTAGAAACGAAATATTGTATATTTTAGACTGCAAAAGATGCACATCTTAAAATATAAGAAAGTATAATGTTTTTATAAAAGTACTTTACTTTCTGTAAGCATAGACTTATTCTCGTTTACTTAAAGTTTATTTTAGTAAGGAATAAACTTTGTACGTGAAAACACAACATCTCTATAACCTCAAAGTTCATTCCTTTTATTAAGACGACTAACTTGTTTTGCTCTAATACAACAAAGTTAATATCCTATTGAGTAGTTGCTGAGTTTACCACAAAATAGGTTCTGATCACCTAACAGCACAAAATTCCAAATCCAAATAACCGATGAAGTGGCTCCAGTTACACGCTTTTAAATACCATCCCAGCTAATCGGAGTCCCATAACAACTCCAGCCGCACTTCCAATGATAAGGATAGATCCACCCACCTCGCACAGTATGCTAAGAGTGCCAAAAGATTCCATTCAGTGTTACATCACCTATAGGAGTCACTGTATACATACCCATACAGCCTGCAACTAGAGGCACATTGTTCACAATACTTGGATAAACCCAATGATTCCTGTTACAATATAGTGGTTTCTCTGACACTGTTAAGCTCAAACACCCAGATTTTCTAGTACTTTGATCTCTTCTGACATGCAACTGCCATCAAAATACCTAAGAAGAACAGGATAGTTGACATGTCAATATGAGCAATTAGTAGCAACTCTGTTTTGCGCCCATTATCGCCATGTTCTGCACGATAATAGTTCAGTTGCAGTCCAAAGAACGCCTAATACCAATAATATTCCAACGAAAGTGAGGGCATGTGATTGATTTAAATATCGGAAACAAATATTAAACCACCCACCTCCAAGAACAGATGACTTTTTTGAGTCTTAGAGAAATCAATACTTCATAATCTGTAGCCATATTAGAATCTATAAGAGCGAGCTTCCAGTCAAACAACGCTGAGAGTAGAAGTAGGAATAACCATTGATACCAAAGAAGGAATGAAAAATCTCTTCCATTACGCCTGCAGCTGTAATCACACCTTTATTCCAAAGCATAGAGTTGCTCGTTCCGATAGGTGAAAAAGCACCTCCTGAGTCGCGATAATCACTAACGATGCATATATCATGCGATCCTGAGGATCTGGGCAAAGTTTTCGAAGAATCATGATCATTACTATACTGTAGTTAGATTGTCGAGAATAGCCGAAAGGAAGAAAGTCACACACAATACGCCATACGTTCTTTTTCCACGTTTGAAGGTATCTCTGCCATCTCATGTCACCATTCTTATCTACTACTCAACAATCGTCATGATTCTATATGAAGAACAATGTTTCGCAGTTCCACCGAGATGATGATCGATTACCTGCAATGGCTGAAGCGGTCGTTTTCTGTGTTAATCCAGCTATATTCACCTGGCATTAATCATAAACAATGTCCAATAGCTCTACAAACATCACATAAAGCCATAGCTGCTGTATTTATCTGTAACCTTCTAAACGCTATACAGAGATAGCCAATCACAAAACTACTACTGACACAATGTTAAACTTACCATTTATTTATATATACTACTTTGTTTTATTTTTCGCTGCAAAGGTAAGAAATATATGCAAAATATTTATTTTTGCATCATAACTCTCACATATTTATATTTAGAGATATTTTTCATTTTCAATGATAGGATTATAGATGATATCCTGACAATGTTTCTTTTCCCTGAAAAGGTCTGTAATTACGAAATGTAAACATCCACTTATTGAGTCTTATTCCTTCGTTTTCTTTTATACGGAAGTTTACTGGCACCTTTTATTCCAACCCTTTTCTAATGTTATGCAAACAGGTTTTCGCAAAGTTGGCATCTAACAAATCCGGTTTCCATTGTCGACTCTAATTCCGCACTGTATCCAGTTAGTGCCATAATCCTCTTTATTATTCACCCAAATCCTACCCTTTTATAATCCCAAGCACCTTAGAGGAGCCAACCATGCTCTGATCTACTATAATTCTGCAGCTCTATCAATGCAGCTACAGCTCTTTTAGTTGGAGAATAAATACAAGTAGATGCAAATACCGTGTTTCGATACGTTGCATCACTATAAAGTGACGGAACAATTTTACCCCAAGTGTGTCTTAAATAAATTCTCCTCCAACACATTCATGCACCGAATACACACTATCTGCTATCTTTATACCTTTAGATGGATTGTAATTCTGTGGCAAGAACATAGAAAGAGTATCGTATTTAGATGGAATAGGTTCTGTAATAAGCCATTTTATATTGGTTTGTTTGACATAAGGAATAGGCTCATTAGATAGAGATTGCTTTTTATGAAAGATGAATCTTTCGTCTCAATCACGAAAAGATTCGAAACTCATCTCCTTGCAATGGCAACATAGTTCCACCTTTTCAATATATTCTTGCCTCCTCCTATCCACGAACGCTCTGCAGTTGCCAATACACTGGCATAAAAGTTGTTTTGCATAAGCATATCTTTTGTAGACGAAAGCTTATGATCATTCCAGCCAGCAACCACTGCTCCAGCTAGATTTGCATTGCCTTTAGCTGATAATAGATATTACTTTTATATATTCCCACCACATCTGCAAAGACATCAAAGTGGTTTATAGGTTATAACGACAATCAATATTAGGTATTCCTTAACCATTTTCCTGCAGTATCCACAATTGGGCCATATCTACATCGCTAAATTCTCCTTGAATAGGCATCCAACAACACATTTTCGCCTAACTGATGAATATAAGTTGCTATTTCTTTTATAAAAGAGGATAAACGATGCGCTTTTCGTCTGTCTCCATATGTATAAAAGGAGCGTTAGAAAGGTTTGAGCTACTCTTTAGAATCACTTTCAACTCTTTTCATTCCTTCATCTCATTTGTATATCATGCCCCATTGCACGCACAAAAAGCATCGCTATGTCCAAGATATCTATCTCGGGAAATGATGGTTATACTCATGCATTTTGCATATTTTCTAACGTAGTACATTCTTCTGAGTATAAAACAAACCTTTATGTCTTGTCATAGCAGAGGCATTGGTGAGTTGTGGATAAGCCACCTCAAATTCCATGCTTGATTCTCGGTAAGATGCCAATGAAAGGTATTGACTTTTGAAACGAGATAAAAGGCGAATTTGAGTCTTAGGTCTTCATAGAGATGTAAGAACGACCGATCGTATAAACTTCAATTTAAAACGCAGGATAATCCACAATCTCAACACATTCTATCCAACGAATTATTAGGAGTTCCTTCCGATAATTGTCTAATGTCTGAATTGCTCTTATCAATCCCACTTTGCATGAAATAGCTTTTATCGTTATCTTGTTTGCCTGCACTTTCAAAGCATAACTTTCGTTTTCATAACCCGAAAAGCTCATAATCAAAGGTGATTTTTGATTGAATCTACCAACTGAACTCGATACAAATGGAGAAGAATTATCAACTTTTACTTTATGACGTTAAAAACAGTTTCAGATACCAACATTTTATAGCCGACTTAACTTGTATTTTCTATTCAAACTAAAAGCTGTTAGCATTTCTGCATGCACACATACTGAGGTTTGGGCAAGAGATGAATACCTTGCCATTGCGCTTGATGTAAAGGTGATTAGAAAAGAAAAGTAAAAGGGTTTTATCTAAAATCATCTGTATTGTTCTTTGTTTCATATTGATATAGTCTTTTAGCTGCTGTTAACAGCACGTTTCTATAAAATGCTTAGGTTTAATTTGTATTAAGAGTGGCTATTCCTATGCAAATATACGAAAAAGAAGGAATTGGACATAAAGACATCGCAGATATAATGTCTTTTAAAAATAGCATAGTTATCTACTTATTTGTAAAAGTATGTAATTAGGGGCGGTAAAAGCATTGTTATTAGGTGACAAAAGCTATGTAATTACACATCAAAAGCTATGCTTTTACTTTTCACTTACATTTGATGTAGGTATCAAGCTGAAGCATTCTCCCAATAAAGACCCCTATCAAAATGCACTCTGAAAGATAGTGAATAAAAGGTCATTTTAGGCTCTCAATGATTTTATGTAAGTTTGTAAGTTTTAAACATCTAGACAAATACAAACAATGAATGCTCCTCTAACAGTTTACAAGGCAAGTGCAGGTTCTGTAAAACATTTACATTGACACAGAATATATCAAATTGTTAATTAAGGACCTTTTGTCGTATAAACAAACTTAGCTGTAACCTTTTACGAACAAAGCAACAGAAGAAAATGAAGATGCGAATACTAAGCCAATTGTATGGACTTTCACGTCTTCTCCCCGACCTCTAACGCTTATTTAGAAATCATAAAGAAAAGATACTGAGCTTTCAGAAGAACAGATTAGACAACGTTCTTTCATTAGCTTTTGGGCTACTCTAATTCATAACTATTCGTATTTTCAAATACAAAACTATTGATACCTTTTTCAAGGTGTTTTGAAACAACTTAGCCCGTGAATTGATTTAACGGCAAGACTTCGTGTGACTCTTTAACGATGAACAACTGAAAGAAAGGGCTGTAGATAGATTGATAGAAGAGCTAGATCCCTAAGAATAAAAGTCATTGAAATGGGTGCTCGATTTGCTTGAAGAGAACCAAGAAGAAAACAAGGCTTGGAATATTATATCAGAGCTTAAGTCGTTTTTGGAAAGAATATTTTTCTTTCAGACTTGTACAAACTAAAATGAAAACAATTGTCTAGCTTTTTAGAAGACGAAAACAAGGTTAAGGAATTTAGGAACACACTGATTAAAACAAAAAGAAGAGGCTATTGAGAAACTAGATAAAGGCGTTATGCAGCTTTTGACATTCTAAATGAATCTGGATTAGACATCACTGACTTCAAAATGGAGCAAGTGTCACCTAGTTACTCCTAACTCTACAAAAAGAAAGAGTACACCAAGACTAATTTTCCATCTAAAACAGTCCTAAAATGGGCTTAACAAGTTCAGACGCATGGATTAGCAAAGGCGGTGAAGAAAGAAGCCTTACCTACGCAGTTTGGTTAAACAACGCCATGCCACTATTGAATGACGTCGAAAAGCATGTGTTCCTGTACCAAAACTATTCTTTTCTGTCACTCTAACACTGCAACATCTCAATAAACTTCGATTGCTTAGTAACATCGAAAAGAAAGTACATGAGATCAATAACGAGAACAATCAATTCTTATTAAGCGACACTCAAATGCTCTAAACTCGATGATTGAGGAATCGGATTCGCCTCTTTTTGTTCGAGTAGGCACTGACTAGAACATATCATGATAGATGAGTTTCAAGATACAAGTACTACACAATGGAAAAACTTTAAAATACCTCTTAATGAGTGCTTGAGTCATGCTAGAAAGTAGTAACCTTATCGTTGGAGATAGTAAGCAAAGTATTTTACAGATGGAGAAATGGTGACTGGAAATTGCTTAATAATATCAACCAAGAATTAATCATCTGAGGACGTTTTAGATATAAAAACCTCACAACTAATTATCGTTCAAGTTGTAACATCATCACTTTTAACAATGCTTTTAACGCTTTGCGGAAAACTGAAGCAAGAATATTACACGATATATCTGAAAAAGAGGAAGAAATAGCTAAGAAGTGCTTATGATGATGTAGCGCAATTAGTTCCAAAGAGCAAGCCCAATAAAGGCTATGTGTGCAAATAGAATTACCAAAAAGAGGTATATGAAGAGGAAACTCGCACAAACTAAGGCTATTATTCAAGACCTTTTAAACAAAGGAGCACAGCTAAAAGATATCGCTATCATTCATCGTAAGAATGATAAGCTATAAGAAATAGCTAATTATTTAATGAATGAAATGCCTCATTTGCACTTTTGTTTCATCAGAAGCATTTAAAATTTGCTCTTCAAGTGCAGTGAATATCATTATAAAAGTATTGCAATCTTGTGAATAATGATGATAAACTGGCATTAGCAGAATTAGTTCAGACCTATCAAACAGAGGTATTGCAAAACCAAAGATATCGATTCTAATGGTAGAGAATAGAGATTGTCTTGAAAAATCTATTACCTGAGTCGTTCTATATCAATCTAAAATGAACCTAGAGAACTTGCTTTATTGAATTTAATAGAAACCATTTTCAATGCTTTTTCGTTAGATACTTTAAAGGAACAAACAAGCTATGTCTGCACATCTCTACGACAAAGTGAATGAGTTTATCACTGAGAATGGTCCAACTTACCATTATTCTAAATCAATGGAAGACGATTTGTATAATACAACCATATCAACCGAACAACTAGATGGTATTACTTCATCACCACATATGTAAAGGTTTGAATACATGCATGTTATCATGCCATTCTGCGACTGGAAGCTTAAACAAGATGCGACATATGCTTTTCAAAAACACCAGAAGTTCCATTCTCACAGATACCTATTCTGCCTATATAACTCAAGAAACAAAATGATGAACACCATCTTTGAGTCGCAATATATAGAAGAATACTCGCAAACGATTGTGGATAACCTCAATATGTTGTATGTTGCTTTCACTCGAGCATGCGACAGTTTGTTTGTTATATCATGTGCAAAAGCAAAAGTACTCATATCGTGCTAGCTCTATAGAAGCTGCACCAAATATAAAAGATCAATACCTGACTGCACTATCATTGATGAACTAGACAAAGACGATTGCTATTTCAAGTTTGAATATGGCCAATTAGAGGTTGAAACGGTTCAAAAGAGGAAGAAAAGTCGATGAATATCTTTAAACTCCTGTTATTTCGACATCAAATAGACATAAAGAACTATGCAGAAAAGGCATCTTTCTTACAGAGTAATAAGAGTAATGAGTATCTAAAAGGAGAAGAAACTGAGTCTAAACAACAGCAATATATAGAATTAGGACAGGTTCTTCACAAGATATTCTCACAGATAAAACGAAGAAGATATTGCTTCTGCCATCGAAGAATTGAACTATGAAGGCGTAATTGATAACAAAAAGATAAAACAAAGAGAATTTACAAGACCTTATATATAAAACGCTTTGAGAACCCAACTGTAGAAGAATGGTTTAGCGATAAGTGGACTGTTTTCAACGAATGTGCGATCCTTAGCGTTGATCCTACAACCAATTCGGTTATTAAAAAGACGCCCTGACAGGGTGATATACGATGGAGATCAGATGATAGTTATCGACTTGAGTTTGCCTCCCAAAGATATTTATATCCAACAGATAGAGAGTTATATGACTCTTCTCTAAGGAAATGGGTTATAAAAGATTAAAGGTTATTTTGTGGTTTGTATACCAACAATATAAAAGAGGTGAAATGATGAACTAGAAGCAGTTGCAAAAAGATATTATAGCGAAACATGGAACCAATTTGGCTGATATTGCTCATTGTATTCTCCCAACAAACGTGCAGCATTATTTATGAATGAATACCTTTGCACGCATTGCATAATAAAACCGCTATGGAGCCTTCATATCTAACAATTAGTGACCTTTTCTATCGCAATACCGATTTAGTTGTAGGCGATCAGATTAAACTTAGTGCGATCTTCATCGTTCTTTACTGAATGTACGGCTTAGATGAGACCTTAGACCACTTCTTTAGCTGGGGACAATTATTGCTTTCTGACTTTGATGACGTTGATAAAAACATGGCAGAAGCATCTAAAGTGTTTGCAAACATACAGAACTTGCATGAATTAGACGATATTTCTTACTTGTCTGAACAGCAAAAAGAGATTATAAAGAAATTCTTTATCAACTTCAAAGACAACCATAACTCTGAGCTAAAGCAACGCTGAAATCTATGGAGCAAACTTGAGGATATTTATAACAACTTTAATGCACGCTTAAAGCAACAAGGTATTAGCTATGAAGGAGCTATTTATAGGAAGTTATTGAGCAAAAAGGCTTTCTTGATTTGCCTCATAAACACTACTTATTTGTAGGCTTTAACCTCCCACAAAAGGTCGAACAAGAGCTGTTTAACATCATAAAGAAAGAAGGAAAGGCTAAATTTTATTGGGACTTCGATAAGTATTATACCACAAACACCAACAAGAAGCTGGCTATTACATCAAACAATACTTATCAATATACCCTAATGAGCTTGACAATAGCGATGATTCGATATACAATTGTTTTAAGAACAAGAAAGACATCACGTACATTTCTGCCACAACTAATAATATACAAGCCTCGCAATATAGCAGATTGGCTAGCAACAAATGATAGAATAAAGGCAGGAAAAAGATACCGTTATTGTTCTTGTGACGAAACTTTATTACCCACAGTGCTACACTGTTTGCCCGAAGAAGTAGACAGTGAACATCACAATGGGCTTTTCCTTTACAACAAACCCATATCAGTCTCGCTTGTAAAAGCCTCATCACACTACAATTAATAGGTAAGATTTATAACGAAGATCGATTCCGTTTGAAATATGTTGACGAGATTCTCAAATCATCCTTACTGCCATTATATATCTGAAAAGAATAAGGAGTTGTATGCAAATCTGCACGAAAAGCATAATTACTATCCCCACTTCGAAGAGCTTCAGATAGACGATTGCCTTTCGCTAAAGTGTTCTCATCTCCAGCAGATATACACGAAACTCATTTCGCATCGCTTGTCGATTGGATTATAGAAATTGTAGACCCATTGGCACAACACCAAAGAAGCTAAAACGATCCACTCACTAAAAAGAGTCAGTATTTAGAATGTTTACACTGCTCAACAGGGTGAGTTCGCTTATTAAAAGTAATGACCTTGTTGTAGATCTTGTGACCTTAAAGGCGTAATAGATCAGCTTTATTCAATCTACAACCATTCCTTTTCATGGTAGAACCAATCGAAGGAATACAGATAATGGGAGTGCTCGAAACTCGTAATCTCGATTTCAAACACATTCTAATGGTATCATGCAACGAGGGAAATATGCCCAAGTCGCTTCACGACTCATCATTCATTCCCTATTCAATACGCAAAGCATACAACCTAACAATTATCGATCACAAGATCGCAATCTTTGCTTATTACTTCTATAGACTCATCCAAAGAGCCCAAGATATCACGATTTTCACATAACAGTGGAACCTGCATTTGACAGAATTCAGAGATGAGTCGCTTTTATGATTCAGCTCATGGTAGAGAGCAAGCATCTATAAAGACAATCATTGCTTTCACCAATCAATATCTAGAACCAACTCAAAACAAATGTATTTCAAAGTCAAAAAGAGATTATGAACATTCTCAATGGCATTGAAAAATATCACCTTCGGCTATCAACGAGTATCTAAAATGTCCATTTAAGTTCTATTATAGTAAGATATTAGGTATCAGAGAGCCTGAGATTGAACAAGAAGGAGCCTAGATAACAGAACTTATGGAAATGTTTATCATAGGTCTGCCGAGCTGATTTACCAAAAGATATGGACAAAAATAATGTCGTTTCAAAAGAAAGTATTGAAAAGATACGCAAAAGTAGAGCGACAATTGAACTTTGTGTAGATGAAGCTCAGCGAACTGGTATTTAAAACAACTTCTTCAAAGTATCGTCCTAAGTATAATGGTTTACAACTTGTTAACCGAGAGAGCATTATTAACTATCTAATAAAAATGCTCAAACAAGACGAAGAGTCTGCTCCTATCACCATAAAGGGACTTGAGTTGCGCATTAATTCAGAGATTCTGTCTCATTAGTGCACAACGAAAAGAGAAGTTTAACAATCAAGGGTTTCATAGATAGACTAGACGAAGTGTGTCACGAAAGTGAAGGAAGAATGATAAGAGTTATCGACTATAAGACAGGTAGACCTAGCTCAAAGCAGCCTAAAGACATTGAAGATGTGTTTAATAGAACAAAGATTCACGAGACAAAAGCAGACTATTATCTACAAACAATGCTCTATTCTAATGTTGTAAGAGATAATATTGAACTGAATAAAGAACAACTTCCAGTGAGTCCATGCCTTGTATATATTCAGAATATAGGCTCTGAAACAAACAAAATTCACTTGGAATTGAAGAACGAACCTATATATGATATCAAGTCATATCAAACTAGATTTTATGGCAAATCTTCAAGGAGTACTTTGGTGAAATCTTTAATAGTGAGATCCCATTTACCGCTACTCAAGATACATATTGGTGCAAATATCGCCCCTTATAGTAAACTATGTATCGAGAAACAACAACAGCAAGAACAGCCAACTCAATAAACTTCATCTCGCATATACAGATATAATAGGTATTCGACTCAGTGCTTAAATATCTATTCATGATATAGAATACAAACAAAGGGAGCGTAGCAAACACAAGCTACGCTCCTTTATTTATAGTTATTCTGAAACTGATTCCAATTATATTGCTATTGCTTTTATAAAAGCATATCTTTTTACACTGCAATGCAATGCTTTTACCACCTAATTGCATTGCTTTTTATTTTTGCCTACACAATCCTCTTATAATAAAAAGGAAAGGTGCACACATCCTTAAAAATACTAAATAAGAGAATTCATATCATCTTATCACTCTTGTTTACAATGATTTTTATAACTTTGCATCTACATTTTAACAACACATGTTTCTATCCAGGAAACATATTTCAACAACATTTTATATATACAGATGTATAGTAAAGACGTATTAACATCCAAAGTATATCTCAGCTCGAGGATAAGAAGAAGAAATAGGAGCCGAAATCAAAGTCGGATTTCAACTATGAAGAAATTATTACGCTATTCTAGACCGTCAAGCAGTTGTCGAAGGTAATAAAACTTTTGGGAACAACAAGAAAAGAACAAGAATAGCAAAGAAAGAAACCGATCGAGTTTATTCTGTTAACGGAAAAGAAGTACGAAAACTTTGATGTAAGAAAATACTCAGTAGAACAACCTTCTTTATTTAAAGAAAAGAAAGCAGAAAACGAATCAACAACAACCTCTACTAGCGATAAAGAAATAACAGCCGAAGAACAACTTGCTAAAAGATTCCTAAGCATAGAGGACGTAAACAAAGAAAGAACTAGAGCTTTGCACAAATAGAGTAGCAGAAGAGGAGAAAAATTAAAGGAACAAGAATTCTAAGAACAAGAACCTGTAGCACAAGAAGCTACTCCTGAGGTTGAAAGTCCTACAACAATTCAAGAAGAACCCACCGTTTCTGAAGAAAATTTTGTACCTGAAGCAGCATTCTCTGCAAACGAATTACCAAGTATCCAGAAGCACCCATCAAGATAATACACTTATTCAACAGCTTCAAGAGAAGATAAACTCTCATAATGAAGCACAAGAAGCACCCCAAGAGGTATACCCTGAGGGTGTTTTGGGAAGGTGATCCAGAGACGGAACTGACTTTATTACAGTGTAGACATACCTCGAAGATCAAGGTGCAATGCCTACATACGATATTTTCGATAATCCTACTACTCCACTTGCTGCTAGTTCTATTGCACCTACAGCAAACTTAATTGAAGAACCACTACAAAGTTACGACTTCTCGGATATCATTACGTCATCAGGAGTATTGGAAATAATGCCTGATGGATATGGTTTCTTGCGCTCTAGTGATTACAACTACCTTTCATCTCCTGATGATATATATGTTGCAACATCATTTATTAAGCGCTATGGACTAAAGACTGGCGATGTAGTTTACTGCCATGTACGTCCTCCACACGATGGAGAAAAGTACTTTCCACTAACAAGTATTGATAAGATTAATGGTAGAAACTCATCTGAAGTGCGATAGTATCATTTGACACCTCACTCCGCTCTTTCCAGATGAGAAATTCGATCTTTGTGGCGATAGAAGTACAACCAATTTAAGTACTAGAATAGTTGATCTTTTCTCTCCAATAGGAAAAGGACAACGTGCTCTTATAGTTGCACAACCTAAGACTGGTAAAACAATATTAATGAAAGATATTGCTAATGCCATTGCAGCTAATCACCCGGAAGCTATACTTAATGATGCTATAACTGACGAACGCCCCTGAAGAAGTTACCGATATGGCTCGCACTGTCAATGCTGAAGTAATCGCATCTACATTCGATGAACCCTGCAGAAAGACACGTAAAGATTGCTGGTATCGTACCAGAAAAAGGCGAAAAGAATGGTTGAATGCGGTCACGACGTAGTGATATTCCTAGATTCTATCACTCGTTTAGCACGAGCATACAATACTGTTTCTCCTGCTTCTGGAAAGGTATTAACTGGTGGTGTCGATGCAAATGCACTTCAAAAGCCTAAGCGTTTCTTCGGTGCAGCACGTAATATAGAAGGCGGAGGTTCATTAACTATCATCGCAACTGCATTGATTGGACACCGAAGTAAGATGGATGAAGTGATCTTTGAAGAGTTTAAAGGCTACTGGAAATATGGAACTTCAACTTGATAGATCACTATCAACAAACGTATATTCCTTGCAGTTAACCTTGTAGCATCACGTACTAGACGGATGATTTACTACAAGATAGAACAACACTTGATAGAATGTGGATTCTTCTGTAAGTACATTTCTGATATGAATCCTATTGAAGCTATGAATTCAATACATAACAGAATGACCACAACTCGACGACAACGAAGAATTCTTTATTGTCACGAACGCATAAGAATGAACAACTATATCGAATTAAAAGGAGCCTCGTGTTAATAACCCAAAGAACGTGAGTCTTTAACATACCTAGAAAACAAATTCATCGTTATATCGGGCGTTTCTGGGTCAGGAAAGTCATCACTTGCCTTTGATACTTTATATGCAGAAGGACAAAGAAGATATATGTAGAATCATTGTCATCTTATGCTAGGCAGTTCTCAGGTAGAATGAGTAAGCCTGATATTGACTATATAAAAGGACTCCACCAGCTCATTGCAATTGAGCAAAAGTTAATTCAAGAAACCCAAGAAGGCCTGTAGGCACATCAACAGAGACATATGAATACCTTTCGACTTCTATATGCCCGAATAGGCAAAACCTTCTCTCCTGTCAGTGGAAAGGAAGTAAAAACATACACAGATGATATTTTAAATAAGATTTCATCATTTTCTAATGGTACAAAAGTTTACCATTATGGCTCCCTTTCAACAAGATAAAGGGAAAAGAATTAACGAGTCAATTGGGGCTATTACAGTCAGGCAGGATAGTAGAATATGGTGTAATGACGAGTTTTATCGCACTGGATGGGTCGTTCTAGAAGAGACCAGCTTTGCTAAACAATATCCCTGTTGATAAGATTTGCACTTTAATCGATAGACTTTCAAAAGCGATGATCAAGAGTTCGTTTCTCGTGCAACTGATTCACAGAAACAGCATTATACGAAGGAAACGGAACTTTGTTTGGCTATGATGTTGCCATCAAATATCATCTATCGCGTTCTCTAACTGTGTTTGAAGAAGATGGCATAAATATCTGAAGAACCTAACAATAATATGTTCTCATTCAACTCTTGGGCGCATGTCCTAAGGTGTGAGGGTTTGGAAACATTATAGGTATCGACGAAAAAGTTGGTTATTCCCAAGACATCTCTAAGCCGTTTACGACGATGTGTGCAGCGGAGGAGGAAAAGGGTTGGAATTTGGAAAGACGAGTTTATTAGAAGAGCTCAAAAGACAAACTTCTTCCGATATTCGATCTCTACCATGCCTCTATCACAAGAGCAAAAGATCAACTTTTGGGAACGGATTGCCTTTCAGAACAACACTTACCATCATTAAAAGAACGTATATGCATCAACGCTTTTATTCCCAAGTTCTTAAGGAAAGCATATATAAAAATGCAAAGTCGTTTTATGATAAGTCGATTCTCGAGCAAGACAATATGCCCCTGAATGCCATGGTAAGTACTCGCTTAAAAGAAAGAGGCGGAATTGGGTAAAGATAAATGGAATGAGTATCACAGACTTAGTCCAAATGCCCATATTGCAACTTTACCGAATGGTTCAACCATTTAGAGCTAATCTGAGCAAGAACAGTTACCGGAAAACGTCTTCATAGAAATAAAAATAGACTTTCGTTCTAAGAGATGTGGGATTAGTTATTTAACGCTCAATAGAGCATCTAATCTGCTAAGTGGTGGAGAAAAGTCAACGTATTAATCTCACCACATCTCTTGGCAGTCTCACTTGTTGGTCTCGCTATATATTCTAGATGAACCAAGCATTGGTTTGCACACAAGAGAGACTTCGGAACGACCCATCAAAGTACTAAAAGAACTACAATCATTAGGCAAACACTGTGGTGGTGGTTGAGCACGATTCTGATATGATTAACGCAGCCGATCATCTTATTGACGTTGGTCCTAACGCTGGAAGACTAGGCGGTGAGATTGTATTTAACGATGAGTTAAAGGTTATTCTCGATGGAAACACCAATGAATTAGTTCCTCAGAACACACTCTCATTCTCATACCCTTAAGCTATTTGAAAGGTGTGAAAAGATTTCAACTCCCGCACTCAAGAAGAGCATGAATCAATCTATTTTACTTACAGGAGCACGAATGAACAACCTGAAAGGAGTTGATATTGAAATTCCACAATGCCTTTACTGTTGTAACAGGGTGTGAGTGGTTCAAGCAAATCGTCGTTACTCAAAGGAAACTATTATACCCCGCTTTGAAGCGTCATTTAGATGAAACTGCAGACCTACCAGGCGTAGGCAACGAGCTAAAAGGAGATTGGGGAAGTATTAAACACGTTGAGTTTGTGTAGACCAAAACCCTATTGAGAGAGTTCAAGATCTAACCCTCGCAACCTCACGTTAAGGCTTTATGATGCCATTCGACAGCTATTTGCAGAGCAACCATTGAAGGAAAACAATGGGCTTCTTCCACACATTTTCATTCAATGCAGATGGTGGAAGATGTGAAGAATGTAAGGAGCGGCAAGTTACTGCTGAAATGCAGTTTATGGCAGACCTTGTTTTAGAGTGTGACATGTCATGGACAACGCTTTAAGCAAAGATATTCTATCGGTAATGGTAGATGGAAAGACATAAATGATATTCTAAACTTAACTGCTCTCTGAAGCGATTGAATTTCCTTTACACAGCATAAAACAAAAGTCAGTTGTAAAACAAATTAAAGCCTTTAGAAGATGTTGGACTAGGATATATCAAGCTAGGTCAAAGCTCATCTACATTGTCTGGTAGGTGAAAGTCGAAGTGTGTAAATTAGCTTATTTCATAGGACTCGAGAAACAAGAGCCTCACGATGTTTATCTTCGATGAGCCACAACAGTGACCTTTCATATCAATGACATTAAAAGCTTTTGGCTGCTTTTGATGCACTAATAGCACGTGGTCACAGTATACTTGTTATTGAACACAATCTAGAAGTAGCGAAATGTGCAGACTATATCATCGATTTGGGACCGAAGGAGGGTGATAAAGGTAAAACTTTGTATTCCAAGGAACCCAGAAAACCTTGTAGAAAAATCAAAAGAAAGTATCACAGGAAGGTACCTAAAAGACCTACTTTCTAAGAGATAATCCAAGAATAATAGATATTAAACATCATCAGCACGAGCAATATAAAATACAACTATCTCAGCAATGGATAAGCTATTTTATATGCTTTCGTTTCTACACTCTTCCCACTCTCCTATCTGCTTAGATTAACATACTTTTATCTTTTAAATTCAATGTATTTCTCTCCCATCCAAGTCTAATAATACCCTTTTAGAATATCTCTTTATCTCGCAAAAGAATATATAATGGTGGCTTTCCTACTTTTTCATTAACTTCATCAATCTAAAACCATCTTTTTGTATTCTATAACAAGATTTATTGCTTTCAAGAAGAGGCCATATAATCCTTATTTGTAGCAGTCTTTACATTCTTAATAGCATTGGAGATTACATTGTAAAAAGCATTGTTATTACATCACAAAAGCATAGCTTTTAAAATAGTGAAAGCTGTTCCTTTATCGAAATCAACTTCAAATCTACTACATTCACATATAAGTAAATTTCTCTCAACCTCTTATATATTAAAACTTATAGAGTTATAAATTTAAGTCAAATAATTAAATTTTGGAATCTACTCTATTAGAAACTCCATTTCATTAAGATACCTATTTAGTATAATCTTTCGTGACAATTAAGTCCCTCTGCATTGAGTAATTCTTGCAGACTATTTATTAACTATTTCTATTTTATTTACATTTAAATTATAATTAAACGTTAATATACTTACATACGCAAGCAACAGCTAAAAGAATAATTAAAACATTGCGATACAGTAGTTCATCACACTATATATATAGTAAGAATGCCCAACTCTTCACGAGAGCTAGGCATTTAAACCAATAGGCTGAAGGCCTTTTTAAAGGTAAAAGATTGTATCAGGATAACGTGTACAAAGATAATCTTTAGGTAAAAAGACCAAATATTTCGGAAAGATAATTATATTTTTTACATTAAAAGAAATATTAAAATCACCCTTATCAAAACGTAAAGGCAAACCATAGTTATATATAATTATTACAAAGAAAGCCTGTAGGCACTTTCAAAGGAGTAAAAATAAAAAGAGATGAATTTACTCTCCATCTAAATATCACGACAACAACAATCGCATAAAAACAACTAAATAAAGTATTAATAATGTAAGAACTTTTGTCAGTTTTTGTTCTTTCTCTCCCTATTTTAAGTATCTTTGCATATCAACATCATAAAGTTTATGACAACATTAGAAGGTAACACAGAAGAAAAGAAAACTTTTAAGTTTTGTAGAACAATTGATTGAACAAAGACCTTGCAGAAGGTAAGAACGGAGGTAGAATTCAAACACGTTTTCCACCAGAACCAAATGGTTATCTTCATATAGACATGCCAAAGTTGATTTGTATGGACTTTGTGCTGCAGAGAAAGATAAGGTATTTGTAACCTAAGATTCGATGATACCAACCTAAGTAAAGAGAATAATGAATATGTAGACAATATTCTCAACGACATTAAATGGTTGGGCTTTTAATGAAAACATTTGACAGCATCGGATTATTTGAAAAATTATGGGAATTTTGCAGAATGGGTTTCATCAATAAAGGCCTTGCTTATATCGATGAACAAAGCGCAGAAGAAGAAGAAACAAAGGGAATCCCAACAACCCCAGGGCATTCTCCTTATAGAGATCGCTCCTATTGAAGAGAGTTTGACTCTTTAGAGCAATGAATACCTTGAAGAAGTTGAAGGTAGCATTATATTGCGTGCTAAACTGGATATGAACTCTAATATGCACTTCGTGACCCTATTATTTATCGTATAATACATACACCACAATTACAGAACTGGAACTAAATGGAATGTATATCCAATGTATGATTTCGCACGACAAAGCGGATTACTTTTGAAGGTAATCATTCTATATGTACTCTTGAGTTTGTTCATCGTCCATTATACGATAAGTTTGTTGATTTTTGAAAGAAAAGACAATCAAATGGACAACCTACATGATAATCGTCCTCGACAGATTGGAGTTTAACCGCTTGAACTCACCTATAATGAGCGAGTAAGCGCAACCTCTTGCTTTAGTCGAAGAAAATCTAGTGTCAGGATGACGATCCACGTATGCCTAAGTTATCAGTGGAATGCAGAAGAGGCTATTCTCCCGAAAGTATACGTAACTTCTTTATCGATTCAATTGATACACTAAGTTCGACGCTCTCAATGACATGGCACTATTAGAGGCTGCTGTTAGAGATGATTTGAACAAGAAAGCAACGTGTTTCTGCTGTACTTAATCCAGTAAACTAGTTATCACTAACTATCCTGAAGGAAATAGAGCAATTAGAAGCAGTATAACCCTGAAGATGAAAACAGGTACCATACTATTGCTCTAAGAATCCTATGGATTGAAAGAGAAGACTTTTATGGAAGACGCCCCAAAGAAATTTTTCCGTATGTCACCAGGCAAAGAGGTACGTTTAAAAAATGCTTATATCGTTAAATGTACTGGATGTACAAAGGATGCTGAAGGCAATATCGTTGAAATTCAATCTGAATATGACCCAACAAGCAAGAGTGGACTTGAGGGAGCGAACCGTAAAGTCAAAGGAACTCTACACTGGGTGTCAGCAGATCAATGCAAGAAAGCAGAGGTTAGAATATACGATAGATTATTTAATGTAGAAACCCATCGGCAGATGAGAGAGATTAGAGAGCTATTGAATCCTGAAAGCAAACTGTTCTAACCGATTGTTGCATCGAAGATTATGCAGCAGATAAGGCAACCAGGACAATATTTGCAGTTCAAAGAATTGGATACTTGGCGAGCACCTGATTCACAATGAACAACCAATCTTTAACAAAACTGTTGGTTTGAAAGACATGGCTAAACAAAATAAAGGATAGGAAGTACGGATTGGTTCACAAGCATAATAGACTAAATAAGAAACTTTCCGGAACTGTTTAACATGCTTTTTAGAGTACGTAATATGGAACTATCTTTCTTTTAATGCTTTGAAAGTACAGTTATCCCAAGTTCCGTCTTTGAGTTTGTGGTGTCTCCTGCCTATAAAGCTGCTTCTGAGAGCTAAATGTATGGCTTTGTTATCTTATTCGTAACACTTGAGCGAATGTAGGTGCATCAATTAACTACATTGCAGGCTACTATTTAGGAAGACCATTATCTATCGCTTTGCTAATAGCAAATGGGTAAGATGTATTTGCTTAACCAAGAGAAGGTAGAAAGAGTGAAAGTATTTTGACAAGAATGAAAAGCAGCTACAATAACAGGTCGTTTAATTCCTGGTATTAGACACTCTGATATCTATTCCTGACTTGCACGAATGAATCCACTGAAATTTTGCTTACACAAACTATTGGAGCAACTGTTTGGCACTTATTCTAGTGCAGCAATGGGCTGGTATCTTCATTCAATAGTACCTCAAGAACAACCTAAGGAGAAGATAATGAATACGGAGAGTATATCAAATTATTATTCTTGGTATCGTTATACGTTATTCTCTTCTTTAGCATATAGAATAGCAAAAATAAGAGGAAAGAAGCTTAGTTGAAAGAAAACAGAACGATTGATATTGAATCGCAGGATATTTAATTTCAGAATCGTCTCATAAAGAATAGAAAGAAGTCGCTCATATTTAAAAATCAAAATGAGGACTTCTATTTTAATATATCTGAAATCGAAAAATGATCTATTGAGAAACAAACGCTATTGAAGCCTTTTATGCTTTGCTTAAGCTTTCCTTGAAATTAATTCAAATAAGCGTTGAACGCCTTCTTCAATCTCTACACTATGACGCCAACTGCTTACGGCTTTTCAACACTAAACCAACTTATGGTGTACCATCAGGTTTTGAAGCATCGTGCCAATCTCCACTGAAATCAACCAATCTTCTTAACTAAGAAAGCCAAGTCTTTATTGTTATCTCTTTACCAGTTCTGATATTAATATTATGGCAGTTTCTAATTCTCCTAGAGATGCAGGCTGTTCTCCTCTACCCATATTAATTTCTTATTTTCAACAACAATACCGCCCAGAACCAGCAAACAGAAGTATATTTTGTCTATTCATTATATCTTTAAAGTCGATATTTAATAGCAATGCACACAAGTATCAAGCTTATATCTTCTGCCCATAAGAACCTTCCAGGTGTTCCAGTACCCCTAAAGCTCAACTTTTATTATCAGAATGCTACTTTTCCAATGTAGATAAAATCACATCTTTATCAGGTCTAATTATTAACTCCAAACCACAGGGCGGAGATTAAGTCTTGTTTTATCGAGTTCCAATCATTTTCGTGAATAAGTTTGCAAGATAAATCTTACGCATCATTTGCAGGCATAACATGACTATTCTCTAAATGGAAGTTTATCGTTTGGTTACCATAAAGACTCGTTGGCATCACTAGCAATATGGTTCCATAGCGCACAGTTATAGCTTTCTTACGCACATCTTTTTAAGCCCGGCACTGCGATAGCATACTCGTCAGTATATCCAAGCGGTCCTGTTAAGCCGCTTTTGATTCTTCAGTTATTGGCCGTGGAGCTGCTTTGGGACAGATACATGTTGAGCCTAAAACAAGAGCTGACATGCCATGTTTATAGGCCTGCCTATTACATTGCTGCGTTTGCATATTTGCATAGCACAAAGGTCAGCACGATATATAGAGTTAGCCATAATGCTCTCCAACAAACGCAGCGGCAAGAACTCACCACCTCAGGACGTTCCTTTTCAAAGAAAGAAGCAATCATGTGGTCTGTTAAGTCGAGTCTTCTGGAATGTGTTTTTACCAATAAGATTATGATAACTCTCTTCTTTAGGGTTCTTCGAAATTGCTTAGACCAACATGGGTCCTCTGTGCCCTGCACACACATATTTTAGTATCTTTCGATAGCATACTCACGATATTATTAGACTCTTAATCTTTTATGAGGTGGCAATTTATCAACATACTCCAAATCGTGTTGCACCATCAATCGAGACTAACTCTTTAAATGACAGTTCCTTTGCTTGGATTCCCAACCAAAGCTTCTTTCTTTCTTTTGCTAGAAGGGCCTCTTAAGAGCTGTTCAACCTCACATGGATCGAAAATTATTTTAGGGTCTGCTTCAGCGTCACACGATCAGATTTGCGACATCAATGCTCGCGTTTCTTCTACCTACTTCCTTCCCAACGCAGTTCTATTCCTGCTTCTTTTTAAAAGGCTCAAATCGCAGAAACTCTCCGCACGGCATGCATCTCTCCCAGCTGTAGCAAGCAAAGTCGTCTGCTTCAGGCTGTTGACAGTCAGCCACCATACATTCTGCATAATCTTTCGCAGTGTATCCCCAATCACGTCTTGCGTCGAAATTACCTGAATATAGTTTATCTTGATAACCTTTCGCGATGCGTGAGCAGGCAAGTTATCTTTCGAGTTACGAAAGTTTCACCTCGACGTTCACCTTCAGCGGTTGAATAACACACGGCCAGCAGTACAGTCCATAGCTTTCTCGATAGTTCTTTACTATCCAATAGCCATAATCGATAGCTGCATAAGTTGAGATACAGGAGAAATGTTGTTTCTCTCTGTGGAATTTCTTGTACTTTACCATATAATTCAGATGTTGAAGCCTGATATATACGACGAGTTTATCACTGTTGGACAGTTACGAGACAGCTCTAACAAGCGCAAAAACACCGATAGCATCGGTATCTGCGGTACTGGGCACATCAAAGACACTACATGACTTTGTGCTGCAAGATTATGATTTCAGTAGGACGAATTTCGCCACACAATTCTAGTCAGCAAGAAGAGAGTCTGCTGCATATCTGCCCGATGCAAATTAACGAGTCTTTCTCTGCTTCATATCTCTCACCCACTCGTCTAAATACAAGTGTTCTATACGACCAGTGCTAAAAGATGACGACTTCTGCTTAATAGTCCATGAACTTCACTTATCCTTTATCTGTGGGAACTCTCTGCAAGATGAGAACCATCTTGACCAGTAATGCTTACTGTAATAAGTGCTACCTTTTGATCGTGCTTTCTTTTCATCAATTTTCATCACGAAACTGTCTGATTCGTTGTTCTTGATCATCTTACATATTAATAATTTGCCATCTTGTTCTGCTCAATATATCCATCTAAGCTCGAATAGTGCTTGCTTAGCTTGTGTGGTGAATGATACAGTTGCGAGATTCAAAATAACTTAATATTATTTCCTATGCAACTACTTTCCATATAGGTCATTCTTTGTGTGCATAAGTAGTGATCCCATGCACCAAGGTGCATCTAACCAAAGTCTGATGGGAAGACAAATATTTCGATCAACTTTCTCCATAATGGCATAATCTACAGATATATTCTCACATTCAGGATAACGTCTGTCGAGTCTCTTCTTGCCTCTTTTTCAGTTCCTTAGATGGGCAACATTCCTTCAAAAAGTCTTGCTCGTCGCCAGGCTGATAAATACGGAATGCATTGACAATTGTACTTACATTCCAAATAAATATACCCGCAATTCCAAAAATAGTTATTATGTTGAATATACTCGTAGCTGTTTCTAAATCGGGTTTTTCACGAAAGAATCAACTCTAAAGATTTCATTATTAAGTGGAGAACCTAGGGCGTAAATCGGCCTGAATGTATCCAGATCCAGTTTCATAGGACGTGTTGGTCTCATTCCAGAGTTACGATGAGAGTCTCGTTTCCTCGTAAATTTTAGTAGAAGCTGAGATGACTCTTCAGACTCATCTTCATCGGTTACAATAGCGCATCACTTGGCGCAACTATCGATGTTTGCTTTTAGCTCGCGACTTAATTCTCCAGTCACATAAGCAATGCATGGTGCGGTGTTGCGACGACGAGGTTCTAACCAAAATATTAGACTCGTCGAGTTTCAGGAAGTTGTTCTTTTACTAATGACAAATATTTACGATTGTTTACAACCCAAATATTTTCTTTTGGCATTATTCCACTAAAATCTATCGATTGTCAATTGTATTAAAGTGCGTCCAACCTCAATACATCTATAAATTGTTTGGGTGCATCGCAGTGCTCATAGGCCACTTCTACTGCCTACGCCACCTGCCATTATCACCAAATGATTGTTATTGTGACTTCATAGGTCTCTCTTTTTATAATCTACAAATGGTATAAATAATCTGATTATAGAAATTTTAAACGCTGTTTTTATTCTGCTAACTTCCGATGACAAAGGTTCTTTAGGCTTTATCTATCATTGTCGATGACAATGTTTTATTTATAACATAAAGCACTCTTTCTATTTCTGTGACTCAGGTTTCCAAAAGCAATGCTTTCACGATGTAAAAGCTATCTTTTTAGTGTACAATTACACTAGCTTTTTACAATGTAATAACAATGCTTTTATGACGAGAAAATAAACCGCTATTTATGCAAAATATATTGTGCATTACAGGCGAAAAGGGCGGTTAGAAAATAGTAGAAGATGAGAATAGGTAGAAAAGTACAGCATTCATTGTAGTAAGAAATTACTCAGCAAAACGCTGTGCGCACTGTTATCTGTGACTCTCGTTTATCTTGCCAAACGAGATCTCATCTCATTCAATTAACCGAAGTTATCGAACGCGATCTGAGGTTCAACACCAATACATAATACATATCTTGTACTGCCTTAGACATTGGACCAGGACCACGCCGCATTATTCAATATCTTCAGGTGCACGCGATCTCTAGTATGTTTGCGCGTTACTCGTGTACAAATCCTGCTGTATAAGGAACTCCTGCTTCATCGGCTTTAGGGCTGGACGGTCTAAAGCTGCAATGTGGAAATGGAAGTTAGGATATTCCTTTTTCAGGAGCATGGAAGTCCTCTAAGAAAGAATGTCTGCCTCTAGTGAACGAGCACCATAGAAGTAGTGCGATCACGGTCACGAGTGTGCAATGTCTTAAGCATATGCATAATTTGGGCACGCAAAGGAGCCTACACTCTGCTCCACCACCAACCCTATCATCTCTTTCTCTTGAGTTGAAAATAGGATGAAATCACCATAAGGTCCACTCCTTAGAACCTTTGTCTCCTGAAGCCATGTAGAAGATATAAGAAACTGCACTACCTGTTGGTACATCTGTGAAACGCTACTTCTGGACGTGGTTTTAAAGTGATTGTTGTTGCAAATACGAATCTAGTTGAGAGTTATACGATCACCTTCTGCAGGATAGATCGCCATTGAGATATGTTTCTCACGGTATCTTACGGGTTATGTGCTTTCGAAAGAGAATGTTAAAGTTCTCCCAAACTGGTACATAATCTTCCGACGATTTCATCTCTTATCGGAAATCTTTCAATCGTAATCAATGCAATCGTGGCAGGAATCTTTATCTGTGCGTCAGAACCTGGAATAAAGTCCATGTGCTCTCCTGGTGGAAGCTCACCAAATAAACTCTTTAATTGAGAACTTGCGTTTTATTCCGAAATAACGGTGCATTCCCACTCTTTTTACACCCACCAACACTTTCGGGAACTTTAACAACTAAGTCGCCCTTTACTTCACATTGACAAAGCCCTAAAGCGCCAATTATCTTTGATTTCTTTGACGTGTGATGAGAACGTTCAGAATCGAGAATCTCTCCTCACCCTCAACAACGAGTTGCATTGTCCACAACTAGCTTTTTCACTCCACACGCAGAAGGAGAATATACCCGTATTCTCAGATTCAGTGTATTCATTACTGGAGTTTCCTTGTTCTACAGATACTCCTTTTCTCCATTACTGCTGGTATAACATTACCACTTGGTGATGAGAACTTCTTTGCTATCAATAGGAGCCAAACAAAGCAACTAATGAGAAGAATAAAATAACCAAAAAGACCAATAATGCTAACACAATAAAACTTTGATTCATAACTTGATTAGTTTTCTTCTTCTTTTTAATTAAATCTTAATCTCACTAAAACACACTGTCATTATATGCCATCAAACCAACGGTAATGAAAGCAATTCCAAGTCCTTGTAATGGCTTTAGGAACATCGCTATTGCATCTTTTTCACGAATAGACTCCCATAGAAGTAATAGCAAGTGTCCAACCAGGTCCATCAACTGCATGCCCTTTATTACTATCTGCTACACTCTTAATTGCCTGAGTATTTGATGCATCCATATTCACTCTCTTTGTTGCATAAACAATGAAGCTCCCATGTGCACATAAAGTTTACAGCAATCAAAGGAAGGAAAGATCTCCAAGAGCTGCATATAATGAAGGTGACACACTTTTCTGCCATTTCAACTAATTGAGTGATACCCGCACTAACTGCAACGTAATGGATATAAACAGCTAACAGGTCTGCACTTCGATAAAGCAGTCGGGACCTAACACTTTTGTTTGCACAAATAGTTAATTGGCAATGTTACCGACAATACCGAATGTAACTGCAAAAGACCTAATCCCAGCGAGGTTTTTACGTTCTTCGATACCGCTAAGAATGAACATTCCTAAAAAGAATGCGAAGATACGTGTCTATCGAAGATAGATTCGTAAGTTAATAAACTCATCAAATGTTTCCATTTACTTTCTCTGTTGTCGAAAATCAGCACGATGAACTCCAAACTAACTTCTCTAGAAGTATCAACGCCATTGCTGGCATTGTCATCATACCATTATTTAAATAACCTGCATCATACACTCCTTGTGGAATTATTTGAAACCCTAATAAAGACCTCTTCCAAAGAATTCATTTCGAAGCTCCCAACGATAACTAATATCAAAGCATAACCCAATCCGATTTCCTGCATCTAGGACGCTAGGCCATGACTTGCTCATCAGGACAGCTTCGGGTCGTCCCATACGAATACGTTGTGCTGGTACAATCAATCCAAACGCTATACTGAAAGGGCAACGCTTGCTCGTCGTAAACAAATGCTTAATATTGACTTACAATTGTAAATAAGTGCAGCAACTACACCAATTGAACAATAATTTTATTCGTGTTGGAAATGTATTGTGCATATTGAAATAATTACATTTTGAGAATGCAGTGATGATTGTGACAGCTAATCCCATAACAATTTGCGGGTTTTAACTGTGATGTTACAGCCAGAAAGCTTTACTAAATACCCAACACCTGAACCAAGATAGGATTATCTGGTTAAGCGGTGTGAATAAACTTTGTTTTGTTTTTGAAAATAATGACATGATCTATATCATTAAAGAACTTAATATACGCTCCTAGACCTTCATGAAGCATTTCTGTAACACTATTCATTGTTAAAGGTTGCTCCTGTAACAGCATCAACCTGATTAGCTTGCTTTTCTGGATCTATCTTCTTTGAAACTAGATAACGCCACGGTACTTCTATCATTCGCAAAGATGTGCTTATTCAAATAAAAGCCTGCCAATTAGCGTTATCTTTTGATTTCAGCTCCAAGTCCATGGTCTCACTTGCGGATTAAAATATACGCCATAAATGGTTGACTTTATCATCGTTTACAGCAATATAAATCATTGATTGGTCCCCAAAGTCCCATTCCATATACTGGAATAACATAAACTTTCTTACCATTTACATTGCAATCGAAAAGAGCAGTTTACCGTTTTGAAATCATCTCCAGTGAGTTTAAAGCCGTCTTTTACTCCTCCTGCTCGCCATTGCTAATTACTTTAGCATTTGCATCAATCACCTTATCTCCCAAAACAATATCATGATATGCCTTATTAGCCTCTTCATCTGAAAGATTGCATATTTAGCGAGTTAAGAATCTGCTTTTTCTTATCCTAATCGCCCTCATTAGCATCTTGTCGAGATTTAAATACTTGGAAGACAAGAGCCAACAAGAAAAGCTACCAACTACAAGCACCGTAGATATATAATAATGTATGAGTTTGAATTGGTATCAAATCTCTTTTATTTCCTTCTGCCATGTCTTTATTTCTTTGTGTTTAAACGTTTCATTCTCTTATCAATGTACGTTGAACTACGCAATAGTCAATTAGAGGAGCAAACATATTTCCGAATAAATAGAAAGCATCATTCCTCAGGTAACCTGGATTCATAATACGAATAATGTGATTGTCGCTGCAATCATAAAAACCAAAGATGTATTTACCGGTCTCTGTTCGTGCAGATGTAACAGGATCAGTTGCCATAAAGACAGCTCCGAAGCAGAATCCACCTAAGATTATGTGCTCATACCACTCTATTGAAGTCATACCTGTAAAGACCCGAAAAGAAGCGACATCACATAATACCTCCGGAAGAAAAACACTAAACATTGTTTCTCTAACTTGCATGATACCCGTCCACAATAATATAATAGCACTCTCATTGCAAATTGCAGCTAACACTTTGTTTCTCCAATAGAGCCACAGGAATAAATCCTAGCAATCATATCAGATATCGAATAAGTGACAGGTGTATGCTGTGCTAACTCGCCCAAAGGAGTTGCAGCAGTGAACGAATCAGGAAGGTTATCACACTACCCTAAGATTGAATTGGTAGATACCCAAACGCTATCTCCTGTCATTGTTGAAGGATAAGAGAAGAATAAGAACGCACGAATACATAGTGCTACGTTAAATATATATTCATTCCAGTTCCTCCAAACATCTCTTTACAAATACTACGATGAGAATGCTATGTTGCACTGCAGGCGTCCACAATGGCAGCTAACTGGAACAATTAAAGGAACCAAGATACCTGTAACTAAGAATCCTCTTGTATCTCTTTCGTTCTTCCATTGTGCCCGTAGCAAACTCGTCCCAAACCAACCGCATAACTTACAACCAGCTTTGGCATTACAGCAAGGAAACCATAGAAGACTTCTGAAGAAACTTGCATCATTATAAGTATTTGATAATGGCAATTGAAATAACCAACGTTATACATTCCAAATAATAATGCAGGCAGAAGTGCAATCACTGTTTAGAAACCCGCGATCTCGCTTTTGAATCAATCGAATCATGAATATGAACGCCCGCTTTTTGAAGTTCTTACTGGGAAATATATAGGAATGTTTCCAATCCTTTCAAAACACACTTTTGAAAGCATGAAGTTTACCTCTCTTCTCAAAAGATGGCTTTATCTTATCTGTAGATAATTTCTTTAAAGACATAAGAATATATTAATTATAAAACAATCTAAATTTCTATTAACAATAAGGTTATGAAGCGATTTTCCCTTCGGAGCACATTCAAAACTTTACGAACAATTGATTGAAGCTCTAGTTTTCGATGAATCAACAAACTCTGCAAGCGCAAATCTTTGTGGAGTTACTGTCATATACCATGTTGTCTCCATCTTATCTCATATCTTCTGCAATGATAGCTTTTATGAGATACTTCTCCAAAATATCCATAGGAAAGGTCTCTTATCATACCTCCACCATGATCATATGACGCTCTCCGCCCTTTATTCTACCATTATCTAAATTATACTCTTTTCTTGCCTAATAGCCAAGAAAAACAGCTTCTATGAAGCAGAATATTGACTAAAACGAGGAAGTATCCAGCCAAACATTTCATTGTTAATCATCACCTCTCGGGATTACAGTTACTCAGAAGAGAATGCTCCAAGACACCTTCTTCACAGCTCTTCACACCAGTTAGAGGATTACCATCAATAATTCTAACATGTTGTTCTTTAACTATTCTGCCCTTTAAAATAACTGACAAAGGAGTTCCGACATAGTTTTCAACATAAGCAGGTCTGTCTATCATACTACCTGCAACTGCAACTGTTGCGAGTAGTGTCATGTGTCCTTATTCAATAAACGACCAATAAAGACAACAACCATTGATCTACCATCAAAACAACTCCTCCTTTATTTAAAGGATCAAGATGATTTACTTGAACAGAAGCATTACCCGCAGGACAAGGTCCGTCAATGCATTGACTTCGACATCTTTTGCACCAAATAAAGCTTCTCTGCTCTTCTGATGACGTCCAACGCCTCAAATAGGGTTTTAGCTACACGTGAAAAGAGCTCGTCAATCCTGTTTCGAAACTCTTTCTCATTACCTTTAATTCAAATTGAAGTCTGGCAGAAAGAGGCATGTCTCTGAATGCAGAAAAACAAAAATAGATTTAGGCTTTTACTGACGTATTTGTTGACATCTATACGTAATTGGGTAATATAACCTCACAATCCTGCTGAAGATAAAAAGTGTAAGTAACTCTGTCATCAGAAAAGTCTCGAATGTCCTTTACCTCAAATTCTTTTATACCCCTGCACTTGCGAGAGCAAGAACTTTAACACAAAGAACCCACGTCTCATCTCCTCGAACGATTTTTCACAGTTCCACTTTACTGGAGAAGTGCAAATACAACATCTTCAAAATCTTTGTTCACAACAAAGGATCTCCAACCTCAACATTATCACCTTCGTGCACAACTACTTTTTGGACGTACCCAATAAAACTGCTTTGGAGCAAGTGGATACTCGCCTTTTATCCCCAAAACATCTTTTTCTTTCCTTCTGCTTTGCCTTTTTAGGTTTATGTCTGAGCCTCTTACGTAACTTAATTACATTTGCCATAAATTTTTATATAAACTATCAGACTAAAAAGTTTATCAAATCGATTCTTCCTTTAGAAAAGAGAATACCAAATATACAATATTTAATAACTCTTTTATAGGCTGTGCACGCATTTACAAAAGGAAATAGAAACAGAAAGACACAGCCCTTTTTATTCTCTCTTTTCCTGTATAAAATATTGTAATTTTGTGCAGGCTAGTTCTTTTAGGGGTATTTGAGACGACCTAGAAAGATAATAAACACTGCAATTCTGGTCGCTAGTTGGACTATATTTACTTTTCTGTACGCTATTGCACATACCAATAGTACAATCTTTCATTGGCTCAATCCGTAGCTCAAGCTGTTAGCAAAATTAGACCTAGTTGTTGTAAAATAAGAGTTGACCTTGGATTCTTTTAACAGAATCATCATTGATAACTTTTACATTGAAAGACCATAAGCAGCAAAACTTTGCAAAGCTTCATGTCTTCTGTAAAGATCAACCATTCTCGATCTTTCAGCGAAAGAGATTATTATCTCATCAATACAGCTGGTTCTAAATTTAATCTCTATAAAGAAAGCAATACTGCAAAAGCTAACTTCTTCACCTGTTTTAGATAGTCTCATGTCAAAAAGATACTTTAAATCAAAACTCCATTAGACTTAGATCAATCTATCATTATTCGAAAATGGAAAAGGCTTGGCTATAACATATCTTCAATCATTCCCTCATACTCCAGAGATTTAACACAAATCACATTGACATTAGCATCTAAGGGACATATTATACTTAATACCTCACCAACGACTCGATAAACGTCAATATAAACGACTCTGCTTTGTGTTATGCGCAGTGTATTGATTCTCAAGAATATTCAACTGGAGTTTGGATGCAGGAAAACAAAGTGCAAACTTAAAAGCTACGTAGTTCACACTATCAACTCTACCCTTCAATCCGATAGTACACAGCATTCTATCGCATTAAGGATAAAACTCTTGAGCTACCTCTCCTCTCACTCTCTAATGGAAAATTTCATGATTGATATAAACCTCTATGATTTAAGCACTTTGAGGAATACCTCAGTAAAATAAATCATCATTACATTGGTGCCTTTCTCTTTGAAGGGAACCTCTACATCTCTCAACATTAAAGACTTTCATCTTTCACACTCTTTCTCGATGGTGGTTTGAAGCTTAAAAGCAGGCATATTTGTGAAAGGTGGATTCAAAAACCAAAATGGTTCATCAGTATTCAATCACAGCCATCACAAACACACATCAGCTACATTCATAAACTTATAAACTATCGCAAAAGAATAGCCTCATTGGCCTCACCACCAGGCACAGTTTCTTATAAGCAGTGAGAGCTGGTGATATGCGGAAAAGAGTTAGTCCAACTGAGCAAATATCAAGACAAATGTAGGTACGTTCTACTAGGACTGAAGTGTACATGGAAAAGATATTAACGGACACATCAACTCTGTAATAATATTAACATTAAAGAACTTACAGATAATCAAACATTTGGAAATATATCTTTGTGTTAGACTTTAATGGAATAATCAACAACAATAAGCTCAGCAAGATAAGTCTAAAAAGGCGTTGTTCCCTATTCGATTACAACAATTATTCTTATAAAACATCACCGTTAATGGCTCTTATGAAAAGGGACATCATCACGGAAAGCTTTCATTGAACGACCCTAATGGAAATATACAGATATTGATGGTAGAATGAATATTAGTCCTAAAAACTTTATAGGCCATTATCGAAGCAAAGGCCAATCAATTAAAATATCAATGCACTAAAGATAACCAATAAGCATCCACAAACAAACTTTTTAGCTTTGTTCTTTCTACCAATTTCACAGGAGAAAAAGACATTACCCTCTTTAATGGTAGAATTGACCTTGAAAGACTTTAAAATGGTATCTCGATAAGTTGAATTATGCACTCGAAGAATTCAATATCACTGCTTCCAAAACAAAGGTAACTGAATTCCATGTGGTAAACCCACACTCAGACTTTGCAGATGCTACCAAAATTGAAGGCTCATCAGATCAGACATTATATAATAGTGTTCTAAACCCCATTAATAGTCATCGCCTTCTCACCATACCTGGATTCACTCAAAAATCTAAAGGAATTACAAAAGAACACTCTCACCATTAATGCCACGTTATATAAGGCAGACTGGCTCAATTCACTTTAATATACCTTTAGATGTAACTCACTCTATAACTATTGCAGCAAAGGTAAACGACAAAGAGCAAAGATATAGTATCTTACACTTACAGCCAATAACTTTGTTTATGCAGGTAAAGAATATCAAGAAGGCTTGCTAAACATCACCTCTCCAGGCGATTCTTTATGCGTAAAAACAAATATCTCGAGTGTCAACTCTCAAGGAACTAAATTAGACTTTGAGCTTAAATGCTATTGCAATACACAACCAACTAAGCACCCAACTCTCTTTTTAATAACAATCAAGATAAGAGACTTAAAGGTGAAACCAATGCCGACACACGCTTTTTAAAGAATAGTACGGCGTTTCAACTGGCCGCACTAACATCAAGCCAATCAACGATTATGATTGGCGATAGCACTTGGACTGTTGAGCCTTCTACTGTTAATTATAGTAAGACCTGCCTGCCATCAACAACTTTAAAATATGTCATATGAGCAATACCTAACATCAACGGAAATGCCACAAAGAGCTTAAACGAGTCTTCGCAAGTTGATTTTTAACGATATTGATGTTGATTATATTTTGGAACTTTTGTCAACTTCTTACTGCTGTGGAAGCTTTGGAGGTCAAGCTTACAGGACACGCATTTATAAGCGGTGCTCTATCGTCTAAAACCTGAAGCTTTCGCCACATGTGATGTCAAACAGTTTACTTTCGAGAATGGTCCAACGGGAACTTTAGACGAGCTAATGTTCTAAGTGGAATTCAAAAAGAAGAACAAATTGAAATTGATGCTATTGCAAACGAAGCGGATGACAAGTACACGCTTATTGAAGGCTATGTGTCTCAAGCGACAATTATATCGATTTAGATATCAATGCTCAAACAGCACTCTGCATTTGTTGGAGAGCTTTACTAAGTCGTTTATGAAGAACGTTAACGCACACAGGAAAGGCCTTCAGCAAAGCTTTGCTGGACCCTTAAACATGTTGAAATTTAACTGGAAAGATTGAGGCAAATGGTGTTTAGATATCACAAGTTTAAAGGACAACTTATTATCTAAAGAACGATATTGTAACTCCTTTTATTCCTACGAAATTAGATTCGAACGACTCATTTACGACCGAAACGGGCAATATCGGCATCGTAAATGGAACTCTTCATCGATAAGCACCTCACCAATCTTTACTTATGAGGATATTGGTATAAAGCGCAAGAGAACCACGTGCATACGACACACACACTTTTGGTGAAAATACATTCTATGGAACTGCTTTCGTAACAGGAGATTGTAACATAAAGGAAAAGTGGTGAGGGTTGTGATCGACGTAAACGGCACAAACAGAAAAGGCTCTACCCTTTGCTTCACGACGTATCAAAACTGAAGAACTCACCCAGTGATAACACAGCTTTGATTCACTGGAATACTTTATAAAGATAGTCTTGCATTTGAAGACGATCTCTATTGCGTAGAAAATAGAACTATCTACAGGAAATCTTTAAGCCCAAAGACATACCCACCAATATCCATATATAAACTTTGCAGTTAACTGCACAACTGGATGCCTCCTGTAAAACCTCATTATGGATAGTAATAGTGGCGATCATATTATTCTTAAGGGTGAAGGTGGATTGAGAGCATCTTATTACACAAAGGAGGTTTTCGAGCTATTTGGTAACTATCTTTGTTCAAGAAGGTGTGCCAAGCTCACTATTCAGAATGTAATTAAAAAGAGATTTCACGATTCCAACCAGGTGGGAGTTATCATGCTGGAGAGCGATCCTTTTGCTGCTGCTCAAACTCCTAAAGGCAGCTCCATACGCTCGTTATGCGTTAGCTTGTCAGAGCTAAATTAGAAGTCTGCCCTTTCTCATCAAACAATATCAAGGTAAATTGTTTGATGAACATTTCAGTACTCCAGAGAGTCCTAAAATCGACTCTTTGGACCCGACATGCCGACCATTAATAATAGCGACATAAAACAAATGGTATTCAGCTCCTTATCAATGGAGAAGATGGAAACGAACTCAGCAAGTATTATATTTGCATATTGCAGGCAGATTCTACACGAAAAACAGCAAATGCACCTGATAATAGCAACATAGAACAACAGAGTCAGGCTTTGCATATGCAAAGTATTCTTAAGTGGGAACTATTAGTCAGCAGATAACCGGGTACTAAATTCAGCAATTAATAGTCTCTAATTCGAGCTCGAGCGAATATTTCAACTGGAAATAATGGTTGGAAGCTAATGCTGAATATGAAGGTTTATCATGCGAAGACTGTGAAACGACCGCCTACTCATTAATGGTCAGTCGGATACAGAGACAACATCAATAGCACTACCAACTTTATCGGCGACTTTAGCATTCGTTATTTACTAACTCCTAAAGGCGGATTCTCGGTAACATCTATAATCAAACCAACGATAGATACTCACAGAATAGCTTTCTAACAACACACAGGTATTGGTATTTTGATAAAGAAAGAGTTCAGTAGCTGGCGTGATTTATTTGGCAGAAAACGTAAAAAGAAAGCTAATGATTCTATTGGATGTCAACAAGAAGGATGTTGCTCTGTCAGCACTAAACACAGCTATCTCTCCCTCTTTTATCTCTTTATTCAACTCTTTCTCTTATTCTTTCTCTGAAAAGGATAACTTTTACTCTATATAAAAGCATTAACTTTGCCTTCTCAATTACATTGCTTTTAACCACAAACTCAAATGGCTACAACACCACTATTAATGGAGTAGTACTCTAGCTGTTGGAAATCTTGTCCCGTATAATTGTTTAATCTCATTATTATTCAATACTCTTTGTATCATCTAAACATTATAGTCACCTTATAAAAGACATAAATGATTGATCCTAAACAGTATTATAAAGCGCAACAGCTTGGAATTACAGAAACATTTAAAAAGTATTACAAAAGAAAGAGCTCTACCTTTTATTGTTAGATTACTTTCGGCTTTTCCTCTTTATCTCTACTTATATGGGATTTATACCAAATCAATAGAAACTGGTTTAGGTGGCGTTATCTCACATTACTATTTATTGTTTGTATATTGGTATAAAAGCAATATCAAGAAAATTAAAACAATGCAAGAAAATTCTCAAAGCTGTTAATAATGAGCTACTTATTTCAAAGGAGAATTTACGACATACAATGGCAAAGACTATGTTTCTGCCAACATCCATTTACATACGATATCGATATTTTTATGAATCATCTCTATTTCATCGTATCAACAGAACTATAACTCAAAGTGGATCTAAGCAATTAGCCTCTTTCTTATCGAATGTAGGATGTGGAAAGCATGCTATTTTACAACGACAAGCAACCCTAGATGAGCTTAGAAAAAACAGCACAACTACTTAATTCATCACAAATCAATTGTTGAAATAGAAAGTAAAAGATTCGTTTTAATATAGAAAGTCACTTTCATATTTAATATAAAGACACTCATATTATCATGTCTTTATCTCTTTTCATTCTAATAGCAGTTGTGGGAAATCTTTCATGCTTGTTTAGAGAAATCATCATTCCACCTATTTATATTCTTGCAAGTATCATCTTTCATTAATGGCTTAATTAGTACATTTTACTTTCAAAAGGAAATAAAATCATACTAAAACTCAAGCAGTTAATATCTTTTATCTGAAAGTTATGCCCTATTATATCTTTTAAATACAGCCATAACATTTAAAAGTATACTTAAAAGAAATTCAATCAGCCTTTACTACTGTATAAAAGAGTTTGAAAGAACTCAGTACGATGAATGAATTTTGGCTTTAGGAATAATGTTATTTTGTGATGGTTAGTAAATACATTTTCCTTCTTGATGTATTTATCTTTATCAAGTTCATAAAATGGGAAAAAGAAAAACTTGTCAAAGCTTCATGATTTAGAAGACACTATAGGACACTTTAGATGCTTTTAATAAGTTTAGCAACATACAATTTTAATCATCCTAATGCTGTAAACCCTCAGATTGTAACAAGTGATTGCATATCAGGAAAGAAAGATCTATCACCCATTTATGGCCTTTTAAAGAGCTTTCATAGGAAATGATTTCACCTCAAGAAGAAAGTATAATTACAATTATTACTGGTAAATATGTCTGAAAGAGTACTACGCACCATTGCTCTCCACATTGTACCTTTGCAAATACTGGCTGTAAAGTGTGTGCAGAGTCCTTTCTGCTTAATCCTTTCCAAATCCAAATTGTTTACAAGTATGCGTACTCAAGATGATAACATAGTTGCAGGCAAATCCTATTTCAATGCAGAGACAGACAGGTTAGAAAGTGCTATAGATTGCGGAATGGAGCACCCTTCTCTACGCTGTTTATCTTCGACGAAGTTTTAAAAGGAACTAACTGGAAGATAAACTATTGGGCCTCTCATTAACTCTTTTAAAATCTCTTCTCTCAAAAGCACTTATATGGTAATTGTTGCATGCATGACCCAGGAGCGACACACCTAGAAGAAGAGTTTAAGCAGTAATAAGTATATCAATTATTGCTTTGAAACAGAATTAACAACTCCTATTTTCTACTCCTATACAATCAATAAAGGTGTTTGTAAAAATAAGAATGCATCTTTTATTGTCAATAAGATGCTGGAGCCGCAAAATAAAGATGAATAATAACATAGAAGAAAAACTAAACATTTCTTTCCAAGAAACATTCTACTCACTGAGTTATTGAATTCACTTCAATAACTCTATATATACTGGACTCTCGTAGCACTAAATTCTATTTTTCTTGCACCATCGATTAACTACGACAAAATCAAGCTGTAGTTTTCTAACACAATTACATATAAAACGACAGGGTGCACCCAACTAGAGATGTAACCGCATTAAGTGGTAATGCCCCTCTCTGGCATATAAAACACACAAAAGATTGCAAAATAAAAGCCATTGCTACATCCTGTAAAGAGCGTTAAAGGCAAAAGCCATTTATTATCTTCTGGAGCTACTAACCAAGCGTACAAGGTAAGTGGAACTGCAAAAGTCCAATAAAAGATATAGGACCACAGAAGTAACACTCAGCAACAAGTAGACCTGTAATGATTAATAAATATCAGGCAAGGTTTGCACCTTTATACCTAAATTACGTGGCATATAACCTCCCAAAGAAAAGGCATTTAAAGGCTTTTAGATCAAGAAAACGTACTAGATCAAAACGGTATATTGAGCAGTGAAAAGAGTAGTACGGTGCTCAGTAACGCTGCATTAAAGCTACCCATTCCCACGTAAATACGACCGAACGCCATCGGCTGTAGCATAAAAGTCAGGAGTGTGGATGCATGAAGACGTTAAACTAGCCTCATCATTATACCGATAATCACTAGTACAATGGCATTATGAACAATATTCGAAAAGAATAAAACTATCAATGCAATAGTTATTGACCCCACAAAAGCAGCCATCAAAACAGCAGCATAACCACTTGCAGTTAAACCGCCAAGTGTGATGTTTCCTCCCATCACACACACAGTGCACTAAAGCAACCCCAAGTGCTGCTCCTGCATCAATCACTCAAACAGAGATGGCCCTACCAAAGGATTCTTAAAGTGATTGTTTGAAAGCAACAGACCTGATAAGCTGCAGTGCAGATGCTCCACACAATATTGCAGTGATGATCTGAGGAAGTCGAAGACCATAAATGATATAACTACCAGCTCTGTAATCGTTAGAACTATCACTCACCTGTGAAAATCAGCCACTACATCACTAAAAGGAAATGTAAACACTCACCTACAAGAATGCAACACTATCAATAAAGGAATAAAGACAGCAAGAAACAATGCAATATGTATAAAGCTTCTTTGTTTTCAAAGTTTCTTGCAATATTTAATTGAGTTGCCTGGAAATGATTAGGATGAATACGATGATAAAGTCGTGAAGAAGCCAATCTGGACGGGAAAGGAGTTTTCAAAGAATGGAATCCTTTAGACGCATTACAAGCATGCCAAACACTTCCACGTGACACTCACTTCAAGATCCTTATATCGACTCATTTTCTTTCAGTAAATCACCCATTGTCATATCTTTCACCATTATAAGTAAACGCCCACACCTTTGCTTGCTGTGTTTTAGCAAATACTTGCTCTCGAAAGTTAAAGGAATAGAACCTGCCTCTTTCATTTTCTGCAAACGAATAAATACCATTTAGTATCCTTAATTAATTGCGCAAATAGGCACTTGTTCCCTCCAGGGCAATACCACGTGCCAGACATCAATCGTTCAACCAGTATCGTTCTAGAATTCAACTGATGAGCCATATCTGTTTGTGCTTTGTAGTTTCTTTTCCACCTCTTCAAACAGCTTTTCTAAGCTACTTCTTCGCAATTAAAGAATGCTCGCTGACCTTCATCCACCAGCCTTAAGCTAATGAAGAAGATTCCATATAGTCGGCACATACACTGAAATGAACACCTGAATTTGATCTAAGTTTGGCAGCTTCCAGCCCGCTCATAGGGAGAAAGAAACACAGGCATCGGGCTTTCATCAATCATAAGTTTCTGGATATTAGGTTGAAACTCTCGCCTACATCTGCAATCTTTCCTCTTTAATTTCATTTTCTATTACAGGTATATGACATATACTTTCTCGTCCCAAGACAGCAGAAATTCAGCTTATTTGTTTTGCACTCGATCTAAAAGATAACAATGAGCTGCTGTAGACATTACACATCGCTCCAAAGGAATAGAAACCTTTGTTCCTTTGGAGGAAGAAGGTAGCTGTGTCATTATTTCGAGTGCAAAAGAATGTATCGTTGCAGTTAGTTCTTTACTCTTCCAGACTCTTTATGTCAAACTAATGGTATAGTTCTGATAACGAATAATTAACCCACATCATATTTTCAATTGAAGTAATGCTCCACTTCAGTAAAATCTCGTTGCTTTGAGAAATTAGCACATGAACACACCAATATAACTATAATAGAATAAATAACAGAATGCATTATTTCAAGAATATCATTGCATTAGGATTGGATTCACCTGCACTAAACTTATGTAATGTGGCACCATTCTTATCAAAATGATAAACGACACCATTACTAACGTAGTCTGTTGTACCAATATAAAAGCTTCCAATGACTTGCAACCATATTAATACTTGTATTAGAATACAACTCTAGAACATTCTTCAAATTCCATGTACTTGTTTGTTTGGTATCGCTATTATATATCATGAAACTGTTGATCTTGAGATTGCAGCAGATTTATTCTTTACCATATAAAGTAAGTTGTTCACTGCAAGTACTTTATCTACTGTGCAATAAGCTGATATTCAAACTTATTTAGATCAAAAGAGTAAACGTCCGCAATAAGTTGACCAGTCTGCGTGTGATATAACGCTGTGATATGTTGTTACCAGCTGAAACAATACTTAAAGTACCGGCAATGTATAAAGTTATTGAAGTTTTAAACTGTTGGATATCAATTGCTGATAAAGTGTTTCCTTCTCCATATCCCGAATTAACACAATAGAGCTTCTTCCTTTCGATTCCAATTATCTGCTCAGGTTAGCTCCTTAACCTTTACACTATCTTCAAGAGTTAGTGTTCAACGAAACGAGCAACATATCCAAATGGCAATACGTTACATAAAGCTTCATTGTTAACAGCCACTACTGGATGTGGCAGTGCACCAATGGTATTAAACTTCCTCGAACGCTGCCAATTGAAGTCCAGCACCACCAAATCGTAAAAGCTTTTTGAGTTATTCATCATAATACAACGTAACTCATCGTAGGTAATTCATATCATTGCAGTGTCACCTAATCCTGTTTGTTTGCCTCGTAGATGTCTGCATTAAAGATGGTATCGTTTTGAGGATTAAAGAACAGAGATGAGAATTGTTTGCACTAAAACTTCCTTCGCTAAGAACGAAACCCCATGAAGGTAATCTATACTTTAGAATCTTTTCTCCATTCCTCCATTCTGCTGTTATCATCAGAACATGATGAAAGAGACAAAGAATCATAAGACACAAGTGCAAAAAGCCATAACCAGTTAATTTTTCATCTGATACAAATTGTTTTTATAAAGTTAGAGATGCTGTGAATCGCACCTGACGACCAGGCATCGATAATATTTTATGATATCATATTGCTGATTAGTGGGATACCTTGTAAAGTGATAGAACATATCATTTTAGCTTCTTGCTTTAGCATAAAATCTTTACTCAAAAGCTATGCTCCTGTGAAAGGAGTCTGTTCACTTACTTGTTGCATCATAACACTATATTCTGCTATTGGTAGACATGCTATAACCTTACGTTTATCCATGGACATTGGTGCAACAAGTGTGCAACAGCACTATGCTTTGGGGGTATAAGGCAATTGCTTGTTGTTAAATGTTGCCCTATCACTTCTGTCTAATGCTTGTTAGCGGAATAAGAAAGGGTTCCTTAGAAAAGCCTTTAGTAATAGGCCAAGAAATGTCGCAGTAAGTGACTCAATCCATAGATATTTACTTTTCCAAAATTCACCATCTTCCATACATATAGTGATGGGAAAGCCACCAATTTATCTTTACCTTATTATAATATGCATCTACTGTAGTTTTATTTTCGCCTTATTGAAAAGCAATCCTTATAGGTTAACCTGCACCACCATCATTATTGCTCAGGTTTAAGCTGTATTACCAAACTTCAAATAATAGAGTTCGTTAAACGATGGCATTCTATAGCAACTTTCATTAAACGTATTAATGCCTTATTAGAAAGCAAAAGCATAAGACATTGAATAGAAGGAGACAGGATTAAATCTTGTAAGAGTAGATGAATGATTCTTTGTTTTCTCGCTACTAAAAGACGAGATCGAGCGTTCCTTCTCAAAAACGCTTATAGTGATTTAAATTGAGTGCTGTTAAATCCAAAGCGAACTGGGTAATTGTTATTGCAGCACTTTCAAGAAGTTTATTCAAAGAGAAATCTTGAGAGAGAGATAGCGTTAAAGCAGAAGAAGGTGTGTAAGCAAAGGCAGAAGAAAGATAGAATCGTTCTGACTATTGATCTCTTTCAGCATACCTAAGTTGATATTGACTACCTAAATCTATATATTATTTGCATAATCTATAATTTAAGATTGTTTACCAGCATTCTTTGATCCAAGAGAGGTGTTTAAAGGTTGTTTGAAAGCAAAATTATCGTCCCATAATCGTTCTGCATCGTGATTATACAGAATTACTCCCTCCAGGAAGTCCTTCTTCTGAATGATAATACTGGACCTTAGACTGTAATACTCCTCTCTTTAAACAAATGAAAAAGGTTTAATTCTCGAGTTCAGAGAAGAAATATCATCATTTTGGCGCTTTCTTCTTGCTTGTTAAACTTCCATTTCTTCAAGATAAAAAGGATAATTACTCCTCACCTTTATATATGCAGGTTATTCCAATAGATGCTCCTTTAAGCCTATTTTTCTGCCACAAACGGAAAGCTGGTTGATAGTAGTTAAACGAACCAAGAGTGAGACTTCCATTTATACTTTCGCATGCTTATTCGAATAGAGAAAGCTTTTCCATCGGTCTCTATTATTAGTATTCCTGCCGAAGCACAGTGCCTTGCCGTTTGTCACAGTTAATCACTATGACCCAGCCACGCTTGTTTGAGTAACCTCGTCTCGTAGTAAAAGCGTCCAATATCAATCTGTCCTGCTTGTAAATTACTAAGAACTAATCCATCATAACCAGCAGCTGTGCGAGGAGATAGATCCTCTAAGACTAATTGTCTTCAATCCCCCTGTCCACCATAATCTCACAGCTACACCTCGCAAAGCATTTCACCGCATCTGATATACGGATGAAACCCAATTGTTGCATCGGTTGGTCACCGTGCTGATTGTATACAAAGAAAGGGCATTAACGGGTTGCTTTACATACCATATATCTGCACTCCTTCGAGTTGATATGTGGTAATATTATCGTGTTCCAGCATCAATAGACAATGCACGGTAGGAACAGCAAAGAAGAGAATTAGATTCTTTTCTAACATATATGTAGCTTTCCACAAAAGATGTTTTTGGACAGCCTTTCCTCGAGACAAATCAAAAACTTAAAAAGTCAGTTGTAATGGCAGTGGTCTTCTGACTTTGCAAACGACGATAAACGTCTCCCAATTACATCAGTGACATCGTGTTTATTTCTGTACACTATCGCTTACAGCAGTGGGACTGTTCAGGACTTTCACGTGATTCCCTTTAATTCGTCTCATTCACATCATGCAGCACATCTCACAATTTTTACATCTTTAGTCAACAGGAACGAAACCATTTGCATATGCAAAACAGCAATATTTGATTTTGAAAGCACGTGTAAATTCGTCCTCAGCTTTTGCAATTGTTTACAAAGCACTCGGTCTGGTATGCAAACGAGCAACAGCTGCACTACCAGCAAGACGAGTCACTATCGACATCGCTTTTTGATAATGAAACTCAGCAACAACTCTACTCTCTCCTATCTCATATCCACGTTTACGAATTTCCTCTTGCACGGTGCAGGATTGACAGAGAGCACTCACGCAATCTGTCCAGCGGCAGAATGTCCTACGATAAGAACCGTATTGCGAGGACATGCGCTCTTTTGCAGGAATAGAGGTCGTTTCTATGGAATTGAACGAATGGACGTCTTGCGCATATAGGTGATGCTTTTGCAGTGGCTTGAGTTGCATATCCACAATCGAGCTTTATCAATGAAAGTAGACAAAATATCTCGCGGAGTTACGGTCTGGAGAGATTTTCTAATCCAAAGGCTTCAGAGAACTGTCTTGCTAACGATTCTGCTGTTTGGTGTTGCATCATCAATAGCTTGTTCGCTCTTTTGAATTTCTTATAGACTTTCCCCTGCTGATATCTTGAGTTGGCATTGAGGAAATGCAACGCTCGGAAGCATCAGGTGGAGCGGGTAGATATCGCACCATCTGGAAGGTCTTTACACTAGAAGGATACTTTATTGTTCTTGTCATTGTGAAAAGCGATATTCGGACCATTAGCACAAAACAAACTGCCAATATATCCTCATCATTTTATTTTCATTATCAATTTCTATTTATGCTATTAATAAGGTATACATAAGGATTTATTATTCGTCTTTCAACTTCACACTCGGTAAATCCCATTGCAGCGTGCACGCGTCTTATCAAATGTGAAATATGGTATAACACCATGAATACACACTTCGTGGTTTCTCATTTTCGATGGTTGTTTACATTTACGATATTTTCTAAAAGTCGAAGAAATACAGCGTGACCCAATGACACCATGTCTTTCTGAAGATAGCAGCGACATTACGCAATTCTCACCTCTAACCTTTACTGGTTACGCCTGTTGTTTGCATCTTTTCAAACAACTCCAGCCCGTAATTTCGTCTATTATCGTACTCATTATTCCCTCCATGCATCACGCCCACCCAATCTTGATAATGCCCACTGGGTGCCAATATGATATACTCATCACCGTCTTCATAAAAGTCCATCTTCAAAACCCACGGATTATCAGGACGCACAACCAAAGCACGGTGCATCTTTATGCAAACCATGGTGCGTTCTTATTTTCTTCATCTTAAATTATTGTTTAACATCTTATAGCAATTGTTAATTCTAACAGAAATACACAAATCCTTTCAATCCATAAAAGTAGTTAAAATCACTATTTCTGTTGAAATAAAAGTTTTTATACATTATTCTACAACGTATAAGTTATTTTTGTAAATTTCGCAGATAACCACTATAAACCCACAAAACAAGTCAAGTTATGAACGACAAAGCAAAAATGATTACGATTTATATAAGGTCATACAGACTTATATGGAAGACGAGCCTTATATCATTTTCTAGCCTCGAATGGCTCAGCATCCAATATGGCAGGCGCTACAATCTATAAAGGTAGCTGATGGATATGGATGCAGTTCTTCAACGATATGCATCCACATCGAATTTATGACAAGGTGTCCTATTACTGTTGAGATTGTCGATACGTAGTTAAGATGACGACTTTCTGATAAGATTAAGCCTTTGCTTTGAGTAGGAACCTGATGGTTGCATCATAACAACACAAGATGCTGAAGTTGCACTCTATCACTTTAGACCAAAAGGTCTGTCTCACTTTTACTTCGTATCTTTTACACATAGCCCTGTAACAAAAGCATAATAGGATATGTGCGGTTCTGTACCAGCAACAATTAAATCAAAACAAGATAAGAAGATTACCCCTTTCGTACTTTTTATTAGCTAAACTGAAATAATACTCACAAATGCCACCCTTGTAGGAATGGCATTATCGATATATCGGTTACAATTAATTTAAGAAACAGCATCGCAAGTTTAAAGGATTACCACATCTCTAAAAGAACTTTAACACGTATGATTCGTACATTATCCTTAATATTCCTATCTTTATTACTATTGCAACAATAGATTAACAGCTTTTACATTTGAAGACCTTTTCAAAATGCGTGCTATCTTTTGTTTTGTAGTAATACGGGTTGGAACTGTGTTATAGGCATCGAAGCACGATTCTCACGACGCATTTCGCTCATTACCGCTTTCTACGCCTGCAGGATTACTCATTCATACAACAATAAATCATACAACCTGCAAAACGATGATGAAGAGTTCAGCAGGTTCGTATTCTCCATTAAACTCTAAACGATCATTTTAGAGAACTTTCGCAGGCAAAGCATTACCTATTACCGGAGATTGCTCCAGCTGCTCCACTTAGCAACCATTGAGAATGTTAAAGGCATCATCACCACTTATCGCATCAAAACGATTAGGCTTTATTTTGAATAATCTTATCCACTTGTTCTAAGCCCACTCTGCACTCTTTAATTGCAATACGATTTTCACAATCATTTGCAAGGCGCACAGTTGTGGTCCTATTGCAAATTCACTCCTGTTCTTACCTGGAACATTATAAAGCACTCACTGGCAACGGACTCTTCTTTAGAAACAAGTTTAAAATGCTGATATAAACCTCTTGGGAAGGTTTGTTACAATATGGACAAACACTCAAAATGGCATCTACCCTTTAAAAATCTGTAGTTTTCAGCTCATCTACTACGGCCTGAGCATTATTTCCTCCACATCCAATTAAGTATGGGAACTTACTCTACCATTGGTCTACAACAATATATATAAGGTCTGTTTCTCTCAATCGACAAACAAGGAGTTTCTCCTGTTGTTAAGCTAATATGCATCAGTCGGCCCATTCTTGCAATTGAGGTAATCAGATAATACGTTGCAATGGACTGATAATCAACACTCCATCTAACTTAAATGGAGTAACAAGAGCTGTTCCTAGACCTCAGATATTACAAGTTTCATAATTTTATTGAGATAAAGCAGATATCACAGTATTCTTTTCTCTCGCAAAGAAAACCTCACATCTCACTGCAAGGCTTTTAACATCATCTAGCCCTCTTCATTTCAACAACGAGTTGAAATGCCGTGAATCTATGCAAAGATAATAAATTTATTTGAAGAAATAATTGATACATACAAAAATAAAAAGAGAACAACACGCAACCATATAACAGGGACATAGAAAAACCATCTCAAAAGATACTATGAAAAGAAAAATAAGGATAAACTCGTAATGGGTTTCATATTTTGTACTTTTGTAAAACGATATTAACCACAACAATACACGAAAGCATTTATTTATTCTATTATTACAGCACTCATTTACTTCAGTCCAGTGCTTGCAGAAAACCTTTATTCTCCAGAAAAGAGAAAAATAAGAAAGAAACTACTTGTCGATTCTGAAGACAGAAAAGGAAGAAGCAAAAGACTTCGGATGATGAAAGAAGATTCCTCTGAGGATGTACCCAAGAATCTGAAACAACTCTCCCACTCCAGAAATAGCCTAACCCAGACAAAGAGGAAGGTACTACACCTGATCAATCCATCAACTGACAAACCCTGATAACGGCAATGCTACTTCCTAAAGAAGACCACATTTCAACATCTTTCGATTTCTTAACTAAAGACTATCTATATCAAATATGGGTACAAGGTTACATTGTGGGTCATGCTCAGGAAACATAGCACGCCACTCTAGAAGCACCTTTTAGCGGTCAATCTGCCATACTATTAGCTGATAATCCAAACGAGAAAGACATCAAAAGATGATTACCATTGAGTTAAAGAGTAGATCTCCGGCAAGTAGAGTCAACTTGCAGATAATCCCAATAACTTTGGACGTAAAAATAAATGTCTCTTGGGTATCGAGAAGATGATCAATATTCCAGGAATTAAGTCTTTGGGGTAACTCTACGAATGGGTTAACAATTATATCACTCATTTTCTTATCCTTATAATTACCCCTGCAAAGACAGGCAAATTGTAGCAGAAACTCCTTTCCAAAATCAACGAGAAGAAGAGATATCTCGCTTCGATTTTGAACGAACAACAAGCCAAACTCCTATATATAAGGACTACAGCAATAAAATGGTTGAATGTTAAGCTACTAATCCCCAAAGAAACACTCACAATTGTAGCCACAACTGGTTGCATATAGTTATACATACTCACTACAGTAGGACGCAAAACACGTTGTCCTGAGATCATCAATAAATAACAAATAAAGGTTCCAAACACTACAACATACCCTACTTCTAAATAGGTTTTGATCGATATTTAGAAAAAGATATCGCTTGAACGCCAGGAAAGGCAAACGAAACAATAGCAGTGTTGCCCAAAGAAACATCCATTTAGTAATAGTAGAAGCCGAATAACGCTTTACAAGTTTATTAAAATAGTAAGATAGAGCGATAAGACAATTCGAGCTCTAAACACAGGAGATCTCCTTTGATACTTCCCACCACTCAGCTCAGACATTCTCAAACTTGTTGGAATCACAACACAGCTCCAGAAAGAACTTAGAGCTACCCCAATTGCCTTTAGGAGTGATTGGTTCTTTTCAAAATCAAAGCAAGTATCGAAAGCAAAGATGGGCATTGTCGGTAGTTATGATGCCAGCATTGATAGGAGAAGTGAAGCTAAGCTTTGATAGTATATGCAACATTGATTACAAATTAAGCCCAAGACAGCAGCTAACATAAAAAGGAAAATGTCTTTTCGGCTACATTCTTTTCTGAACAAATAAAGAAAGTGTCAAAAGAGTGTCGCCGCTCCTCTAGAATACGGAACATCACTAACGCTTACTCCATTTATACCATTGTTCATTGTATCTTTACCTAAGGCTAGTAAAGCTGAAGGTTGCGGCACCTAACAAACTTAGATGCGCAAAAAGAGGTTGCTTTGTATTTTGATTCATATTCGTTTTATTCATTAATATATTGACCTTTATAAAGGTAAACTTTTACTTGAAGACTTACTCCATTCACATTAAAATATAATAGTATAGCTTTTCTTTTACAATAACATTGCTATTAAGAAAGAATATCATTGCTTACGGGACAATATCACAGCATTTTTATTTTCACTATCATCTTATTTGAATTATATCTATTATGCTTGATAGCCAGAGTTTCAGACTAATCGTTCCAATTCATATCAATAAAAAAGAATCATGTCTTTTCGTGACACAATCTTTCCAATTTGTTGGGTGGTAGATGGGACTGAAACCCACGACATTCAGAACCACAATCTGACTGCCTTAAACCAACTGAACTACAACCACCATGTAAATACTTCTTGTTGAAAGGAGTGCAGGTTAGGGATTTGTTTGAAAACTACCAATAAACCCCTATATTTTTATAAAATTTCTATTTTGTAGGCGTCGAGGTGCCTGTTGAGTTGATTGAGGAGCAACATCACCAGTTGCAGGAGTTGTTGTTGGTGTTAGTTGCAGCCAAATCCTGGAGTTGTATTTGGATTGTTGCAGGCGCTTCAGTAGACATTTTTCCACAGCACTCTTTCTGTTGTAGCTTTAGGTGCCATATACAAAGCACATGCTAAGAACTACCATAGAAACAGCTAAAATCCAAGTTGTTTTCTACTACATCTGTTGTTTTACGCACTCTCCCATAATAGAGTTGCAGATGAGAAGTTAGAAGCTAGACCTCCACCTTTAGATTCTTGTATCAATACAATAGTAAATCATAAAAGAAAGTAGGTTTAACAGATTAGGATAATAAATAATGTATGATACTTTTGTTTGTTTATTTATTTTTATTATTAAAGTATCAATTTCTAAGAAACGTAATTGATCTGCAAAAGTAAACATGATATTCAAATATAAAACGCTTAATTATTTCAATTGCACGTTCATATTGTCCTTGTTTTATGTATATTTTTGCAAAGAGTTTCAGTGAGATAACCTTCTCTGAGAGCGGTTTACTTTCATCATTACCTTCTAATTGAGGGGTATATTCAGGCTCATCTTTGTGCTGAATACGTCCAGGTTCTTTGTTGATAAACTTATCTATCAAGCTTTTGTCCTTCATAATCGACTCGCTTTTCTTTATTCTTCTCCTCCTCACTGCTATTTCTAAAAGATATAAACATAATCAACTGCAGCATCAGCAGGAGTTGGTTTTCTTGAGGTTCTTTTCTTTCTCCTTCTTCAGGAATAGACTCTAAGAAAGTGTCGATAAGGCTAATCGTTCTGTTACTCGTCTTGAATAGCTCTTCTTGGTTACTTACCAACTTAGATCTTTCTCAAAACGGATAAATGAACAGCCTCAACCAATTCAAAAAGAACTTTATCTGTTAGAGAGATAGCAGAACGACGCAATTTTCATCAAAAGAAGAATCATGAAGAATATAAAGGTTTTTCAGCATCAACAAACGAGCAGGTTGATAATAAGGATGATGCAGAAAACCGTAAATCATACAGCGTTTCTACTCATTGTTTCCGGATGCTCTATTAAATAACTAATATCCATTATTCAATTTCTTCTTTCTTTATTACCAGTTAGCCACTAGCATTGAAAATTTGCTCGGTTAAGTCTTTTTACCATCTGTAACTAGCCCTCTTGAACAGAACCCAGTTACGAGTTGTTTCGTGTAAGACTGCTGACGCAGTGAATTGACGTTCAAAGTCTTCTGCCATGATTTTTATTATTAGTAAGACGTACATTCACAGTGATAGAAAGCTCTGTTTGAGCCGAATATCCTTCACTTGGAAACCGATTTTATTACGTTGTGAATATTGTGTAATCTCTCCTCTATCTTCAAATCTCCGTTTCTTTTTCACTTGAACGAGGCGTGTATGGTTAGCATAAATATCCTTAATTCATTGCTAAAGATAGGACGCCATTGGTCCCACATATAGGTTGAAACGAATGGAAAATCAGTTAATTTGAATGGTTTTGTCTTTGCATAATCAATACTTGCACCATTAAATTTATAAGAAAACAGAACATGAGAACAATAAGATACGTTAATAATAAAGGGAAGAAGAGCAAAACTACTCTCTTAAACTTTTGTTCTATTGGTATTATACTTCATCAAGTCTATTGTCTTATTCTTCATATAAAGTTCTATCAGAAATGCCTAGTTCTCTTGCTGCTCTGTTTCCACCATTCTTTTCGAGAGCATCCCTCTACCATTTTTCTGCTCAAAATCATTCAGATTCAGGCTTTTTAGGCTCAGCATAGTCAGCTTCGGCATCTTTCAGTGGTACAGGATTCAACGTAACCGCATGATGTCTTACCACTGGATGTACTTCAGGCGCAGAAGATGTTCATCATCATTAGCGACGCTTGCTTTGTATTAAATCCGCTAACGCTATTTAGGTGTTGCGCTTCATCTAATTGCTTACGCAAATTAGCCATTTCTTGGCGCAATCACTCACATTTGCACGTAGTTCGTAAAGAATCTTATAAGATCTCACGTTCACTTTCATACGAGTGAGAACCATTTTTGATATTGGGCTAGCTCGCTTTCAGGATCCTTCTGGAATGAATTGAGCTAAAAGCCTTAGCGTCAATTTCTCTTTCAGTACTAACATGACATTTGCCTGTTATGTTCTTAAGTTGTCTTGCATTTCCTGGCCACTTATAACGTAGCATCATTGCTTTTGCATCTTCTGTCAATGTTATTTTAGGCAAATGATAGGTTTCTGCCATTTGCATTGCAAATAAACGGAAGAGCAAAAGGATATCATTTCCTCGCTCTCTTAATGGTGGTATTTGAATAGAATGGTATTTAAGCCGATAATAGTCTTCTCTAAAACGTCCTTCACTAATTGCTTTACGCATATTTACATTCGTTAAGCAACTATACGTCGCATCGGGTTTTTAATATTTTCTGCCTCCTACTTTTATATACTCACCTGTTTCAAGAACTCTCAACAATCGAGCTTGAGTAGCAATGGGCAATTCTCCTACTTCATCTAAGAAGATAGTTCCTTATTAGCAATACCAAAAATAGCCTTCACTTTCGGCAATTGGTGCCTGTAGAAAGAGCCCTTTTCGTGTCCATAAAGCTCATATCTATTGTTCCCTTCAGGTATCAGAACCACGGTTAATTGCAAAAGTATTTCTCCTCGCGTCTTGTTGAGTTATCATGGATAATGCGTGAATAATTTCACCCACACCACTTTCACCAATAATAAGTACAGAAAGATCGGTAGATGCTACCGCAAAGCCATACTAAAGCCCTATTTAAGCCATCACTACCACCAACATTATAGCGTTGTTTTATATTTTGCGAAATCTGAAGTGTTCATTTTGTCACAAAATTACGCATTTTATTTGAATTAGAGATTTAGAATATAGGTCTTTTCTATAGAGAAGAATTTTAACGATGTTCACATATCAAATGTAAACACCTGCCCATACTTCGTTACAAAACCAAATCTAAATTACTAAAGAAAGGTCTATCTAATAATATTCCTATAGAGAGTAACAAGCCATAAATAAAATGTTTTCTGAGCCGTTTTCCCCAATACTTTATTTAATTCTTTTCCTTTATCTATGGTCTTATTTCGATAAAGGTAGATATGATGAAAGGTAAAACAACAGGTAAAGACAAAGCCATGTGGTTTGAATGAATAAGAAACAAAACCTCCAAGTAATAAAACCACCACTCCTATTCCACAATATAAAAACAATGTATTTTTCACTAATGTAAACCACCAGTGTTTTCCTGCAGCCTTGTCATTATCTATATCTCTGAAGTTATTACAATTAAAAGCAAATCTATTACCAGTCCACAATTAATAGCAGAAACAACTACATCGAGATTAAATATCGTAGAGCCTGGTAAAGGCAACCAGATAATATGTACACAAACTGGAACCAATCCAAAGAATACTAAAACAAGAACATCACCCAACTCAATAAGATAAATGTGTTGTATAGAAAACAGAATGCTACAAGCGAAATCCAAGAAGAATGTTGATAACCCAAAGAAAATACAAGAGGAAATCCAATTGTACTTTCTGCTATAATTGTGGTTAAATCTTTGTATCGAAACATACTTTTAGGGTTTTATCCAACCTTGGGCACAAGCACGCTTAGGACCTAATCGAGTTTTCGTTAGTCACGTCCTCGTTTAAAATCGAAATAATCATTAATAAATTCGCATCAATCTGCGCATAACAATAGCAAATGCAAAACAAAGAACCAGTGGTAGTATATTTCATTTTTCCCTCCATGCACAAAGCCCCACGCAGCTGCAATAAATGAATTATTGCACTGATCAAAAGTTTTGGGACGAGTGTGAAAGTAGCCATGCTTTTCCAAGAGTTCTTTATATTCTCTGTTCCATAATATTGCAAAAATAAACATTTAATTGTATATTTGCAAAATAATAACGGCAGATTTATGAGCAGTAGAGAGGTAAACTTAGAGTTAATGTCATTTTGTAGAAAACCAATATTCTCCACAATATAATAACCTTGAATCACATCACGGGTTAAGTAAAATTCTAAACATAATAAAGCAGAGTTTACAGCTTGCAAGTCACAACGGCCGATATCAACATGGCTTATACTATTGCTGCGTATCATGATTTAGGACCAAATGGGCCAAAAGCGATACACCACATCACAGGAGGAAAAATATTATCTAAAGACGCCTGCTTACTCGTGGTTCCTCAAAAGAACAAATTACAACCGCGAGAGAGGCCATTGAAGACCATAGAGCATCGATGGCTCATGCAAGAAGCATATATGGCTGCATAATTGCAGGTCTGTGCCGGTTAACTCTGGAAACGGTATTTAAAGACATGATTAGCTGCGATTCGTCTTCAATATCCCAACGCTACAAAAGAAGGGTGTTTAGATATTTCAAGAAACATATCACTGCCAAATATTCTGTAATGGCTGTTACGTTCTGGATTCCAACTTAATAGTGCTAAAGGGACTAAGCGAAATAAGACGTGTTATTGAATCAAGTAGAACTTCAGAATACATTTAATCACTACTTTGATTTATAAAACCAAAGACACAACGAAATAGCATTGATTTTTGAATTATAATACCAATGCTTTTAGGATACACAAACACAGTGAGCTTTATAAAAGATTGCTTTTTACAAAGGATAAAAAGGCAAGCTCTTCGAGCAGAAAACAGAATACAAATATTTTCTAATATATCTAGAAAGAAAAAGAGCTTGATATGTGTTTATCAAGCTCTTTTACCTGATAATCTTGTTCAGGAGTAATAAGTTTTGTATCCTTACCATGAATATTAATGATTTCTGTTGATCATCATCTTTCAAATGTTTACGCAATTTGTAATATAAACGTCCATTGAACGAGCATTGAAATAATTATCGTCAATCAAATAGTCTTCAAAAGCAAAGTCACGTTGCAAAATTTCGTTTGCATGTGAGCAAAATAAAAGCCAACAATTCATTTTCTTTTTGTAGTAAGCTTTGTTTGCTTATCACCAATAGTTAGCAATTGCTTTTGTGTATCAGTAGAATCTACCGATGTTATACAATGTACTTTTCTTTGTTCTTCTTGCCATGTACACGACGCATTGCTTCAATACGGAACACCAACTCTTCCATTGAGAATGTTTGGTGATATAATCGTCTGCACCAATCTTGAAAACCTTCTAAGATATCCTCCTTTAATGTCTTTGCAGTAAGGAAAAATAATAGAGCATTTGGCATTCGATTGTTCTTATCTCTTGTGCTAGAGTGAAAAACCATCTTTCTTAGGCATCATCACGTCAAGCACGCAAAATATCAAACTTACTTTTCAAAAATTCTTTACTGTCAGCTTTCACCATCTGGGCAAAGAGTTGCTGCGTAACCTTTTGCTTGTCGATATTCTCTAAAGCAACATTCCTAAGTTTTTCATCGTCTTCACACAATAGGATTTTTAATTTGTCTTCCATAATTCTTAATTTTTAATTAGTGGTAATTTAATTGTAAATGTGTTTCCTTTCCATATTCACTCTCAACAGTTGTTTCACCACCATGATGTCTACAATCTGCTTAACGTATGCAAGTCCTAATCCAAGCCTTTCACGTCGTGACATTGCCCGTGTGGACAGTGTGAGTATCAAATATTTTTGAGATTATCTCTTTATTCCTAGAACCAGTATCTCTTATTGAGAGCATAATGGCATCTTCTTCATTCAAGTCTTCAAGAAAACATCGAGCGGGTATCGGGTTTATGATATTTAACCAGCATTATCTAGGGAATTGAAAATTACGTTTTGAAGTGCATCTCATCAACATATACCGTTGAATCAACCGCCTCTACCTCTGTATATATCTTTTCCTCCCGTATGCTCTACACGCAAGTAGGTGTTGCAATATTATAAACCATGTCAATTTAATCAGTTCTTTTGGGTTATAGATAGCTCTGTTCTTGTCAAACATAGACATCTGAGTACTTTCTCAACCAAAAAGCGTAGGCGTTTCGATGATCATTAATCACAGTCCCCTATGTGTTTTAAGCGTAAGTGGACTTTACCTATCGACTCATCATTAAGCATTTGCACCATGGTGAAATACTCGAAATGGGCGTTTTCAGCTCGTGAGTCATATTATTGATAAAGTCGTTCTTCAATTCAGTGTACTCTGTCTGAATATGATGACTATCGTAAATATAAATGTGATTAATGGCACCAGTAAATATCAACGATGGAATTACAAACACACAGAAGGTAAATATACTTATCCATTTCTGAAATGAATACGCACAATACCTATCTTTGCCTGTGGATCATTCCTAAGCGAACTTGAGAATAGCTATGTTCTTCACCCGCATCACTATAGTCAGGGCATCGATATACTTCTCGTCCGTCTTGAGTTGAAACAATGAAATGATAAAGGAATATCTATTCCATAATTCATTAATTCAGCGAAGATCTTGATCTAGACTAAAGACTTCTTTCCTTCAACGGTTTTCTGAAGCAGAATAAAGTATTGAATAAACAACCTCATTGAGTAAGCCTTTCTGATAAATGTATCTATGACTAATTCCTGAAACGACCTTTGATGCCTCTGTTATAGAATTTCTTTATCTCTGCAAAATCATTCCTTTAGGAATTTTTGAGGGGCGCATTATCGTCTTTAACTCGAATGAAGAATAAACTGTTCCGTCTTTTGCTCAAAACTGGTATTGATGAGAATGCTGAATGGCTTTTCCTCCTTTCTTAGATATCGCATTTATCGAATCTCGAATAAAGGCTTTACGCTCTGTTTCGTTTATATCTCTTTTTCAAGATAACGCAACGTTTTCGATGAGTTCTAAATTCTTTGAGGCTTGATAAAGCACGATTCACCGATTCGTTGAATTGCTCTTTCTTCATTTTGCACCATTCGTTGCAGTATGTGCAACCGCAAAAAGAGTAGTGCAAGGAAAGAAAAATCCCCATGATAACTGCTATTATTCCTATCGTCCTCTTTTCATATTGGCAAATATACGACAAAGAGTAACACTTTAGCGAACATAACGTTATATAAAATGCTTTATATTTTATTTTATTAACAAAATACCTTGATTTAATTTCAAATACATAATTATCTATCCTATGAAATCTCTATTTAAAGAGATAAAGAAATCAATAAGACATCATTTTCTCCTGAGAGCGTCAAAATACTCTCAGGATGAAATTGTATTCACATATATTATAATAGGTATGCTGCAATCCCATTATAATATCGATCATCGGTTTTGGGCAGTAATTTTTAAAGAGTTTGGAAGATTTCGCTATCAACAGCCCAACTATGATAACGCCCCTACGGGTATTTTTGATGGCATTTCACGAAAAAGAACATTGCCTTATTATCTACCGAAAGCATTGTAGTTATACCATGAAAGACATCATTTTAAATTGTATAATTGTGCTCCAAAGCATTGCGCAATAGCTTGATAACCCAAAACAAATACCAAGAATTGATTTCGTTTGAGCATACTTTTCCTAATAAAGAAGTAATGTTTGGATAATCTACAGGCAAAACCAGGTCCAGGACCAATAATGAGTTTTGATAATTATCTAAAGATTTATATCTAAAGAAAGACTATCAAACATCTACCCTCTACTCCGTTTGCTCAATTAAATGTTTGATGTTATAAGTAAACAGACGTGATTATCTATTAAAGCAATGTTTTCATTCTTTCAACAGCGTCTATCTTGCTAACAACTGTTGTAGAGATTGTAGCTTTTTCAATATCCTTTAAACCTTCTTCTGTTTCAATTTCAGCATCTACATTCAATCCCAGAAAGCTTCATTCTTTATTTCTTTTAAAGGCATTCACAGCTTTCATCAGCAGCTCCACCAACAAAGAAAGGAAGAGAAGATGTAAAGTTATTCAAAGCCTCAACTGTTTTTGAAATCTCCTGAGACACTCATAAACTGGGATTGAGCTATATCATATCGGCATGACTTTCAAAAGGCAAAGCCTTATCAAGATCTATCGTAAGAATCTACTTCTATTGTTTTTATAATGTCTAAAGATGGAGCGATATCACCAATGACTGTAGTTTTTAGATTGTCGATCATCACTGTATTTTCATCACCATTTAGTTGAACTCCATTAAGTTTAAAGTTATAAATGCGTGATTATGCTTTTGAGGCATATCGTCTTTAAATACTCCAAAGACCTTAACATTGGCAAAAGATAGAATGTCTTTATTTTTCTTATGGCATCAACTTGAAGAGAACTGCAGTCTGGCTGTATTCCACTATTAGAAGAATACATCTTTACAAAACGTGGATTTCCCTTTTTCAAAGTTTAATCCAATCATTGCAACACCTTGTTCTATCACGGCACGAATATTCTCTTTTTCGTATACTCCGCATCACCTTATAATATCATAAAACGTTATTTTGTCCTTTGAATTTGCCCTACTTTTTATCTCTACCAATAATGTATATTAATGCGAAAAGATATAGTGTTTATTCTAAAAATAAAGAGAATTAATACTAAGATTTTAAGGATAGAGATGAGAATCAAATAGATAATTCAATAATATTATATAAATAAATCACAGTTAAAATATTCAATTATAATCAATAAAGTTTTGTGACTCATATCCATTTGTTACTCATTAGACATAAAAAGCCCACCGTTAAGGTCGATGGGCAAACCTAATGTTTTCACAACAGAATAATCTTTATTATACTTGCTTAAATTTAGTGATGCAAATATAGTAACTTTTTCATAAGTCAATCACATTTTATCAATAAATTTTCATATTTTTGTAAATAAATAAACAAACAACAATCTATGAAAAGAATATTAGGGCTAGACTTAGCGCAAGTGTTGGTTGGGCGGTCGTTAATGAAGCCGAAAAGCAGTGAAGAACAATCTAGTATAACCGCTTTAGGTTCACGTGTAGTACTACTCTCGCAGATGATAACTTTCTTACAGGTAAATCTGTAAGTGCAACAGCAACAAGAACAGCAAAACGTGGTGCTCGTCGTAACTTACAACGCTATAAATTGCGTCGTAATGGTTAAAAGACGCATTGGTATCTGCAGGTATCATTAATGAGAATACATGGCTAAACGACAGCAATAGTAAAGAATTATTTGCGACTTATGTTAGTAGAGCAAAAGCAGTTACAGAACAAATTGCATTAGAAACTTTTGCAAAGGTTCTCTTTCATGATTAATAAAAAGCGTGGATATAAAAGCAACAGAAAGACCGATAATACAGAAAGTGAGGACGGACAAATTGTGATGGATTAGATCTTGCAAAGGGAATTAAAAGCAAGAAACATCACCCTGGTCAATACTTCGCTTGAATTATTCATAAGAAGAATAAGGCTGTATTCTACAGATCGGACTTACAAGAAGAACTTAATCGAATATGGACCACGATCTCAATTTCGTATCCTGAAATGCTTGATAACACTCTGTTATCAGCCATTACAAACAAATCTAAGAAAGCTGTAATGGGATTATTCAAGGGTATAAAAATGTTGAAATTGCAGATGTTAAGACAAAAGAAAGAACAGAAAAAGCACTTGCTTGGAGAAGTGAAGCTTTACATAAACAACTAGAAATTGGAGAAGTTGCTTATGCAATTGCGGAAGTTATGGAACTATCTCACAGTAGTGCACGTTTAGCATTACTAAGTGACAATAGTAAACTGCTCGAATTCGAAGGTTTAACAATAGGACAATATCTCCTTAAACTTTTAAGAAACAATCCTAATTCATCTCTCAAGAATATCAATTTTTATCGCAAAGACTACGAAGACGAGTTTAATAGCATATGGAACAAACAAGCTTCATTCATCCTCAACTAACAGAAAAGCTGCGTTCTACCATCTTTAATAGTATTTTTCTATGAGCGTAACTCAAGAGTTAAAAGCTCTTTTGGCCAATTGTGAGCTTGAATTTGCTGAAAAAGAAATCACTTTACCTGATGGTTCATGCCAAATAAGAACTATATATAGTAAGGTGTGTCCTAAAAGTTCACCCTATTTCCAAGAATTTCAGATATGGCAAAGCCTTAGTAATATAAGAGTTATCGATAGAGAACACACATCTAACTAAAGGTCAAGAACTATCTTACGACCAAAGGTGATGCCGGTCAGAATTGATGATTCATTCTGATTAAAAAGCCACTAAAATTATTGAGATTTTATTTGGCAAGAAGAGCAATTATACCATTAATATGCCTCTATTAAAGGATAGAACAATCGAAACTATATTCAATGCTCTGTTAGAAAATAGTAGAATTAACAGGTCATTCAATAGATAATATAGTAAAGACAGATGCTAATCAGCAAAATAGAAGCTGTTAAAAATATATTCTGAGCTTAGGTTATAAAACAAACTTCATTACATTTGATAGTACAATTGAGGGCAAAGACGGGCTTAATCAGCCTTACTATAAACTATGGCATCTGCTTTATTCATACTGTGGAGATAACTTCTAAAACAGGAAACGAGGCTTTAATTAGAAAGATTGAAGAGCTTACTGGACTAGAAAAAGAAGAAGCAAAGCACTGTGCACTTTTTGAGAATGATTATGCAAGCCTTAGTACTAAAGTAAAGTACGCAAACTCCTCCCCCATTTGCAAGTAATTTAGACTATTCTGAGGGCTTGTGAGGCTGCAGGATATAACCATTCTAAAACGTTCTAGAACCAAAGAAGACATAAAGAACAAGGTCTATAAGGATAAAGCTAGACTCACTTCCACGAAAAACAGTTTGCGTAATCCAATTGTTGAAAAAGATTCTTAATCAGATGATTCATGTACCAATCAAACAAGCGAGGCGTGTGAAAACCAGACGAGATACGCATCGAAATGGCAAGAGAAATTAAGAAAAATAAGATTCAAAGAGAAAAACTTGCCAATCAATTAAGACAGAACACTGCCGAATTAGAACGTACTGAAAGGAGATCCAAAGATTTCAAAACTCTCACATATCAGCCATAATGATATTCTTCGCTACCGTCTGTATGAAGAATTATCACCAAACGGGTATAAAACCCTCTACTCAAATACTTATATTGAGACAAATCCTTGATCCCACGGTAACAATTGAGCATATCGTTTCCTAAAGCACTTGCATTTTGATGATTCTTTTTCAAATCAAAACTCTAGAAATTCAATCTGTAAATGGTGAAAAAGCACTCAAACTGCATTCGACTTCATTTCAAAGAAGTATGGTGCTGAAGCTCTTGAACAATATATTAATCGAGTGAATAATCTATTTGAGAATGGAAAAATCTCAAAAACCAAACGTGATAATCTGTTAAGAAAGCAAGAAGATATACCCCTCAGACTTCTTAAATCGTGATCTTAGAAATACTGAATATATTGCAAAGAAGGCATTAGAAATACTCGAAGACTATGTTCCTAGAGTTACTCCTACAATAGGAGAAATTACCAAAACATTGAGAGAAGACTGGCAACTAGTTAATATTATGAGAGCAACTGGGAGAAAATACAATCTCTTGGTTTAACTAGCTTATTATGACAGAAATGGAACAAAAATTGGGCTTATTCATACTGACCAAAACGCAACGACCATCGTCATCACGCAATGGATGCACTTACTATTGCCTTTACAAAGCCCAGCATTATCCAATATTTGAACAATCTGAAGTCTCAAAACGATAAAGGAAGTAGCATTTATAATTCAAGCAAAAGAAACTTATATTGATGAAACAAGGAAACGTTTAATCAAACCGCCTTATGATATTAAGCACCCGCAATGATGCTACAATGCTTGATAATATATTTGTTTCACATACAAGGTTGTTACACCAAATACAATTGTAACAAAGAAGAAAAGAAAAGCTGGGAAAGAAACTAAAGCAGAAGAAAAGCGTACTTTTCTTAACTCTAAGAGGATATTAGCACGAAACTGTGTATCGAAAGATTTGCAATTATGAAACGAAAGAAATAACTATTAATAGCAAATTTACATACGAAATAGCTCTAACCATAGCTAAAAAGAAAGAAAGAGAAGCTGTATTAGAACGTTTAGCTCAACACAATAACAACAACAACAGCATTCAAGAATTATAATAAAAATCCAATAATGTTACAAACATCTGTTGAGAAAAGCCTTTAATGTCTGGGTAAAGATTGTCAACTACAAAGAATTATTTGTAAAACGTAGCGAAATCAACGAGGAAAACTAGATATTAAAACGAGTACTAGATGCAAAGGTCAGAGCACGCTAATGATCGTTTAAAAGAATATAATAATGATCCAAAAGGCTAGCATTTGCAAAATCTTTGGAAGAAAATCAATATGGCTAAATGAAGAAAAAGGTATGGTTTTTAAACACGTAACAACGATTGAACGTGTTGTGGGTTTACCTATCTCGTCCTAAGCGAAATATCAACTGTGAGAGATTATGAAAGACGAGCTAGGACAACCTTTAAAGAGTCATTATGTTGCTACAGGTGGTAATCATCACGTTGCAACATGAAGATGAAGAAGGTAAAATGGCACGAAAAAGTGGTTTATTTAATGAAGCTGCAAGTCGCAATACAAAAACTTCCAATCGTAGATAAAAGACTTTTAATAAAGAACTAGTTGGGCTTTTCCAATTCGCAATGAAGCAAAACGAATGTTTGTATTCCCTGATAAAGAGTCAGGTTTCGATCCTTTTAGCCATCGATCTCAAAGATCCCAAACAAAACTTATCAGTAAACATCTTTATAGGTACAAAAATTAACTAGTGGTAATTATTATTTCCGCCATCATCTAGAGACTAATGTAAGATTGTAAAGAACTTAAAGAAATAACTTGGAAAAGTATTAGAACTTAAAGAACCTTCGTGGTATTATAAAAAGGTAAGAATCAATCATATTGTAAAATTATTGATATTGGGGAATACTAATAAAAAGAAATAACTCATAATAAATTTATTATGAAACAATATGAACGAATGTCAATATAGAGTTATGTGATATTTGTACTTTTCGATTTTACCAACCGAAAACACAAAAAGATATAAAGGCTTTATGCACAGTTTCGGAAGAATATTATGCGAGATGGTTTACTATGTTTCAGTTTTCAATTTACATCAGACAATGCTCTAGTATCGAAAACGTTGAGGCTTCACATAAAAGAGTAAAGTCATTTATGCCTAACTTTGGAAAAATAGGTATACTTACACTCAGATAAACAATTCGAAAAATGGAGTTATGATGCAAGCTCAAGAAATCAAAACACCTAACATTCAACTTGAATGTGAATTAAAAGTTCTCTTGATCTTAAAAAGAGAGAACTGTTGTTTTTATTTTTACAACATGCTTTTACAATACATTCATTATCAATCTTTACTCGATTCATACTGTATTTGCATAAGCAAAGTTACTAAATTTGAAGCAAATAACAACGCTTTTACATTCATGCAGTACTGCATCACTGTATTTTGCATAGCAAAGTTACTAAATTTAAAGCAAACAACAACTATAAACAATTATGGTCAGATTTGATCAAACTGTATTTGCATAAGCAAAGTTACTAAATTTTAAAGCAACAACAACTTAAGCAGCTATGGTCGAGCTTTTGACTAAACTGTATTTGCATAAGCAAAGTTACTAAATTTAAAGCAAATAACAACGATAAGTTAGCAAGTATCACAATGAGCAACTGTATTTGCACATAAGCAAAGTTACTAAATTTAAAGCAAATAACAACTTTGTGTGTTTAACAAACTTTTGTTGAAAAAGACTGTATTTTGCATAAGCAAAGTTACTAACTTAAAGCAAAACAACAACCTCCACTTTAGCATAGATAATTTTAATACTGTATTTGCATAAGCAAAGTTACCAAATTGTGCTAAATAACAACGCAGTAGGTGCAGTGTTAGTGGTGCAGCTACTGTATTTGCATAAGCAAAGTTACTAAATTTAAAGCAAATAACAACACGCAATACAAAGCCTCATCTCGGTTGTGAACTGTATTTTGCATAAGCAGTTACTAAATTAAAAGCTAAATAACAACTATTTGGATTATTTAAAATTAGTACTAGAATACTGTATTTGCATAAGCAAAGTTACGAATTTAGCAAATAACAACGGTTTGTATCTCCAAGGCTGCTGATACTCCACTGTATTTGCATAAGCAAAAGTTACTAAATTTAAAAGCAAATAACAACAATCAGTAGATAAGCTTTAAATCACCTGTAAACTGTATTTGCATAAGCAAAGTTACTAAATTTAAAGCAAACAACAACACCTTGTAAGTATGGTTGTTTGACAATGACTGTATTTGCATAAGCAAAGCCACCAAATTTAAAGCAACAACAACTGCTGGTCAAGCTTATACGGACGCAGTTAACTGTATTTGCATAAGCAAAGTTACTAAATTTAAAGCAAAATAACAACACCTTTGCAAGTATGGTTGTTTGACAAATGACTGTATTTGCATAAGCAAAGTTACTAAATTTAAGCAAATAATAACTCGTTCATCTGTATACGTTTTTCGTCAATACTGTATTTGCATACAGTTACTAAATTTAAAGCAAACAACAACGCACTAGCACCTTTAAATAATTCCTATATAAGCATCAAAATAGCTCCAAATTCATCAAACCTTTTCTTCCTCCTACTCTATACTCATCATAAAAAGAAGTGGTAAATAGTATAGATGAATATGGTCTCTTCTCTCAATAAAAGCATAACTTTTACATCGCAATAACATTGCCTTTGGGTTCTCTAATATCAATGCTTTTTAAAGATCAAAAAGCAGTACTTTTAAATTTGAAAGAAAATGGCATGGAAATAACATTTAATAAGAGTAGAAAATGAAAGTGGTAAATAAAGAATTACTGACAATAAAACATACTTTTTCAACAATGAAAAGATAAGTTGAAGTATTCTTTACAATCAAGAATAAAACCTAAAACAGAAAATAAATCTGATAAGAAACCATTATAAAACCTAAAACAGAATACATATAGATGATGATTTCACTCATAAAAGTACGCAACTCCAACAGCCTATTTAGACATCATTATAAAGTAAGAAAATCATATTTCTATTATAAATAGTAAACATAACTCTCTCTCCATCAATCATTTTATGAATTACAAAATATATTTTAAGTATCTATTTATATAAAATAAATTTATATATTGAATTTAAATAAGTTATAAGAGTATAAACAGTACACCAAAGAAAGAATTTAAAAGATTAATAATGGGACCAAAGAAACCTTGAGTCCCACTATTATATCTTAAAGAACAAAGAATTACTATTATATCCCAATATTGCCGACAAAACAATTCTCCTTGCTCAAAACCTTCTTCGTATAAGTCTTCGCTTTTGTAACATCACGCCTATTCGATTCTACTTTCTAAAGGATGAATTGGGCGAATACATACAATTTTCCTCGTCTCGAGATGCTCTATTAAATCTAATTGAGCATTATAAACGGCAACCTTCACTTAAAAGCTACTAAGACGAGGATATATATATATAAACGAGGAATTTTATAGTCTTTCGATGTATTTCTGATAGCCTCTATTTCTGTAAGTACTACAACATTAGTAGGATGTCCTGTTTCTATCGCCCTAAGGACGGGAATACTATCAACAATTCCACCATCAAGCATAGGAATTCCATCGACTGTTGCGATCTTACTTATATAGGGCAAACTCGACGAAGCCTTTTTACAATATCGAGTGTTCTTTGCTTGTCTTGCTTTATCAACAAGATACATTGCCTCCTGTTACAGCTAAGTTTGTTGTAAACTATTTCAAACGTTGCGGATTTTTAAAATAGGCGTCAAAATCATAAGGAAGATAATCGTTTGCAAAATCATCGTATAATAATTTCGATCGAAAATACACCCTTGAGAGAATAAATGTCTAAGTCCAATATAGTCATAACGTGCTATCAATATTTGTCATTCTAATGACGATATTGCTTTACCTATATACGACATTCCGTTGCCTGCTCCAGCCGAACAGCAACGACAATCAAAATAAAGATTATGTTTCATGAATGCATCTAACTACACTCACTGGTGGAAAACTCCACGCATTCCACCTCCTCAAGTACAAGTCCGTACGTCTGATGTTATATTCATAAGTACATATTAGTTGTTACAAAGTTACATAAATTGAACTATTTTTCGTAACTTTTGCGATATATATTAAATAAATCTTTTAATATGTTTGACATACATACATCAAACGCCGTGAAACGCCAAAGAAGTCTGGTTAAAAGTGGCATTATCATATTATTTAGCAACAAACGAATCGCCTTGTAATTACCCTAATAATGCTTACTCACCATTCAGGCAAGACTCTTCATTTCTTTATTACTTTTGGTGCTAATAGAGATGGATTAGTAGGAATTATAGATATAGACAACAACACAGAAATACTTATTGGTACTGATATTGACATTGACGATATTGTGTGATGGGTCCTGTTGACTCGGTTAAAAGATATGGCTTTTGCTGCAGGAGTGGAGCAACGGCTCCTTTAAAAAGAGCTAAAACATATTTGTTGTGAGGCTTTAAAGAATAAAAAGAGAAATTCGTTTCCTTCCTCCTTATAGATCGGATATAATGATATTGATATACGATCTCTTAGGAATTCATCCTAATCAACAAAAAGAAAAAGCCTCTTTATCACTTATAAAAGCTGTTGTTAAGATGCGTTCTGTTAAAGAACAGCAAGAAATTGAAGAACTTGAACGTGCTTTCGAGATTGGATACTTGATGCATACAACAGCTATGAAGCTTACGAGAGAAGGTGTTACAGAGAAGTTTATCAGTGGACAACTCGATGGAATTGCTAACTCTTATGGCTCAAAGGTTAGTTTCTCTACTATCTTTACACAAAGAGGTGAGATTTTACATGGCGCTCCTCCAATGACAACTCTAAAGAACGGAAAGCTTGTTTTATGCGATTGGTAGGCGAAACCATCAACAACTATTGTTCAGACCACCACCAGAACATATCCAGTTAACGGCAAATTCACTCAAAAACAATTAGATATCTACTCTATTGTTGAGGCTGGTCACGACTTTGTTCTACAGATTGCGAAACCTGGTATCAAATGGTTTGACGTTCATATGGATGTTTGTAGACTTATGACAACTCGCCCTAAGGAACTTGGTTTGATGAAAGGTGACGTTGAAGAGGCTGTTGCATCTGAGCACTACGCATTGTTCTTGCCTCACGGTTTAGAGCCATATGATGGGAATGGACGTGCACGATATGGAGGACTAGGACAAATATACGTAGGTTGGTGACGATGAAATTCAACCTTCAACACAATTCGAACTGGTCTCACTTCGTATGGGTAGACGAATTGAAGAGAACTTTGTTATCACTGATGAACCTGGTATTTACTTTATTCCTGAACTTATTGACGAATGGAAAAGCAAAGGAATTGAAAAGACTTCATTAACTTTGATGCTTTAGAGCAATATAAAGACTTTGGAGGTATTCGTATTGAAGACGATGTTCTCATCACAAAAGACAGCTGTAGATTCATCGAAACAAAGAAATTCCATATCATCCCAGAGACATTGAGGCTTTTTATGAATCAATAATAGCTATTCAAAGCTAAAGAAAATAATATCACATTGAACTAATAAAAACATACTATATAAATAGTAAAAACAGTAAAACATGAAAATTAATCATGCTAGCTGCACTGCATGCGCTGTAATGAGGCATGCAGGCAGAAACAAACAAAAGACAGTATTAAAGCGGTTAGCCAGTATTTACTGTCGTAAAAGCAAATAAAATTACAAGTATCAGAAAGACCAAAACAAGAGCGGAACTTGTTGGCTTGTTCAACAATCACTTCTTCGAAAGCGAAATCCTAAGAAAAACAGGTGAAGACTTGATGATTTGAGGAAATGTTTGTTGCTGGTAAAACATACATGGATAGAGCAATTAAAGCTGTCGTATGCACGGAGATGTTAGCTTCTCTGAAGGCGGTAGCGGTTATGATGTACAATATTGCTGGGAGACATTACGGTATGGTTCCTGAGTCTGCGATGCCATTACCAGGTAAAATGATTGGTGATTCATTAGCAAACTTCTCTGAATTCTTTAGCGTTATGACTCCACACGTTGAGGCTGTAGCAAAGAATAAATCATCAAAACTAACTCCAGCATGTGAGGAATGGTTTGCAAGGTATTATCGATTCATATCTTGGAAGCACCAACTGTTCCAATACAAGGTAAACATACCACAATCATTTGCTGCTAGCTTAGGATTGGATATGAAAGATTATATCAGCTTCACGTTTACACACACCACCATTCTGGACTGAATTTTGCAGTTGAGGTACAAGACAACTGGCGTTGGCCTGAGAGCTGGAACGTGCCCATCGACGACCTATGTAAAATCATTGACCACGCTATTATGAATGGTTATACAGTTATGTGTAGGATGTTACAGAAGATGGATTCACTCTGCAAAGAGGTTTAGGTGTTGCTTATGACGTAAAGAAAAGCACGCTCTATAGCTGGAACCGACGCTGATCGCTGGTTCAAACCATCTCAAGCACTGAAAAAGAAAAGTAAGCTAGATGCACTTGAATTAATGTCTGAGATTTGTTCCAACACAAGAAATGAGACAAGAAGATTCTGACAATTGGGAAACAACTGACGACCACGGAATGCACATCTATGGTATTGCTAAAGACCAAAACGGTAAAAGAATACCACATGATAAGAACCTGGGTACTATGGCGACTATAAAGAAACATGGTATGACAAAAGTATCTGTTGCTTACAAAACTATGGACTTCATGTCAGAACAAAAATGCGGTTCCAAAGGATATCTAAAAAGATTGGTCTATAATCATGGCATCATAAACTATGAGTAAATACGCTTATAGTACAATAAAAAGATGAATAATCTTTGAGGTTCTTCCACCTTATTATATATAAGGATCAGAAGAAAAGGCTTAAGATTATTCATCTATATCACCTACTATCCCATAAAATTACAATACGAATAAAATATGAGTGTTAAATAAATATTTTAAAGGCTTTTATTTGACTTGAATATCAATAAAACTATTACTTTTGTATTGAGATAAAATACTACACATCTAAAACTATACTAACAAAACAAACTAACAAGAATATGTAGATAGAACAAGATGTAAAACGAAGTAACTTAATAACAGTTATTACAAATAAAAAGCAATCTATTATGAAAATGAAAAATTTTATCCTCTTTTTAAGCCTAGGTATGACTTTAGTGCCTTTTAATTGCACGCACACAGCTCACACAACCTTATCAAACCGTTCCTACAGCGACATGTCAACTCAATCACTTTATAGCGTAAATGTAAAGTATTGATGGTAACACAGTTATGACTTATACCGATACAATGACAGACAAGCTACAACTGGTTGCAAGACGAATATTCATTTACAGCAGGACAAGAAGTTACACTTGATGTCTCGTGCAGGCATTTGGTCATGGGACATTGCAATTGGTTTCGATTGGGACTCATGATGGCACATTTGAAGACCAACACGCATTCGCTGAAGTAGGTTCTACTGCTTCAAAAGCAACAGTTCATGGGGACATGAGTCTTATAATACAGAAGCTTATCGTAAAAGCCAACAAACACGTTAGGACATCCTGGTGTAGTTCAACACACATTTAAATTCACCGTACCTGCAACTGCAAAGACAGAAACTACAAGATTCCGCATTCTTGTGACGGAGACGGCTATATTATGCAAGAAGTGTACCTCCATTCAACTTAAATGACAAAGTAGGTTATGCTGGTTCAATACACGATTTCGGTGTAAGAATTGAAGAAAAGAAGCTGGTCCTGAGAACAGGAATTAACAACAACAGTAACAAATAACTCAAATAAACCTGCTGAAATCTACACAATTGATGGTCTTCGTCTTAACAGACAGTAGATAAAACTCACAAAAAGTGTCACTACATCATCAATGGTAGTAGTAATTAGATAATTAGTGTGCAAAGCTACCATTATTTAATCCCCAATAGATGTAGTATATAAGTAAAAAGAAACACAAAAGGCAAAAGACCCACAATAATTTTCAGTATAGGGTCTTTGCCTTTTTATTCACAAATAAATCAACTACAATAGCATCAATATAATCCCTTGCAACATCTCTTTATGAGCAAGTATAGCTATCATATCACATGCTAATGCTATCCTTTTCACATCTTAATTGCAACGCTATTAGAAACTAATAGTGCTTTTTGTGTAAGAAAGTCAAACTTTTATATAGTTTTATCATTATATACAACAATGTGTTGCCGTTATTACTGCAAATATAGATTATCATAGAAAAGCAACATTGATTCTTTAATACAAAATACTATGAAAAACAATTCTTTATGCTTCTTTTAATGAGTTGCATCATCGCAAAAGCCCAAGTAAGTTACAACCTCTATTTACTGACAATATGGTTTTTACAGCAACAATCTCATGTTCCATTTGGGAGAAGACAAAAGCAGGAAAGAAATCACATAATCACTGTCTTGGGATAATGCAAATATAAAAACAATTACAAGATCTAACGAGTTGAAGATAACAGTAACAACCCCCAAAGCAGGTGGTCCTTAGGAAATTACGTTCAATGATGGTAATATCGTAAAAGCTAAAAATGTTCTTATTGGTGAAGTTTGGCCATGTTCAGGGACAATCGTAAACATGGAAATGCCTATTGTTGGCTGGGAAATAACTATTTTGAAGAAGGAACACAAAGATGCTGGATCACCATCCAAACATACGACTCCTGGCACAAAGTTAATTCTAGAAACAAGTTCACATCCTCAAACTCATTTTACAGCACGAAATGGTGGGTGGATGGTATGCACTATGAGAACTTAGCAAACTTTTCGTTACTGCTTATTTCTTCGGAAGAGACCCGAACAGCATCTAACAAAATGTACCATTGGACTTATACAACCTGTTGTGGTGCTCAGCAATTGAAGCTTGGACAGGAAAAGAAGCACTAAAATTAGGACCCTGACTTGAGAAAAGACCTCCAAACCATTATCTGATGCTCCAACTTCGTACAGAGAGTGCCACCACAGAATACAAAAGAAAGAAGCTAAAAGTGGCAACAAGAAATTACTGAGAAAGATACAGAATGAAGGGAAATAAGGCTACAAATGGGCTCTCCAAGGTAAGCAATTGACTCATGGAAGACAATACAAATTCTTCTCCCTTTTCAACAAGGCCTAGATACTTTGATGGTTTAATATGGATTAGACGTATAGTTGATATTCCATCATCTATGACAGAAAAGATCTTTTCACATTAAAATTAGAGACCAATTGATGATAATGATATAACCTACTTTAATGGCATACAGAAATCGGTAAACAGAAGGATGTGACAGAGCGATCTATAAAATCCCTTCAAATTAGTAAAGCCTGCAAGAATGTAATTGCATATACGTATTGACAAAGAGAGAGATGGTGGATTGTATGGAGATACTAATAAAATATAAAGATCGAAAAAGTACAGTCAAACCCTTTAGATGCAGTAATACATAAACTCAGTGGGGACTGGCTCTATAAGATTAGTAAGCATACAGAGACATTCCTAATGAACCCAGACCCAAAATGATAATCCATGTTTTCCGCTGTAGCCTTACAATGCAATGATAAATCCACGTATACCTTATACGATAAAAGGAGTTATTTGCATCAAGGAGAAGCCACGCTATCAGAGCTATCAATCATCGACGCCTTCTGCCTTTAATGATAAACAACTGGCGCTCATCTTGGGAGGCAAGTCTGCCCATATCGTTCTACTATGGTACCAACTTGCATGCGAACATCATAGCGAACCAATCCGAGTCAACATGGGCAGAACTACGTGAAGCACAACAAATGGCAACGATTTAGATAATACAGGAATATCATGTACTATTGATATTGGTATGGAAAAGACATACATCCAAGCAATAAACAGGACGTTGGACATAGGTTAGCTCCATTGCAAGAGCAAAAGCTAAGTAACGAGGTCATGAAGTAGAATTTAGCGGTCCCATTTCTATGTAAACAACACAATGAAACAAAGGGAGACTGTATTCTGTATTTATTTTTGATCATACCACTGGAGGATTAAAACAAAAAGACAATAACTCCATTATAGGATTTGGTAATAGCTGGTCCAGATAAGACAGATATAAATACGTAAAGTGCAAACAATTGAAGGAAATCGTGTAATCGTAGTGATAATGTAAAATCCTATTGCCGCATGCGTTATGCATGGCAGATAACCCTATATGTAACTTTGTTATAACGGTGAGAATCTTCCTGCTTTTCCCTAGAACTGACAACTGGAATGGAATACCTTATGATAAGAAATAAAAATCACTAATAACAACACATATTATTAAATGGCATCTCACTTTCAGTCACAAATAAATTCAATAGTTTTGATACTTATAATAATATAGGAAGCATAGTAAATATTCTCTTAAAATCTATTCTTTTCAAGAAAAAGGAAGGAACATAAAGGGAAAAGTTTTTCGTTAGATATATTGATAAATAGCGACTACAATCAAAGTTATGCAGATAGTAGTATCTCTTTGTTGACGTTAGTCCTTTATATAAAGTCTTTATCTCTCTTTTATTTGTCTCTTCAGGCTCATGTTTGTGTAAACATTCTGAACGTCTTCGTCAGTCTTCTACGATATCAACCATTCTATCTACAACCTCACGTTCTTCAAGCTTTGTAACCTCTTTTTAAGTCGTTAGAATGCGTGTAAACTCAGGCACCTGTAACTTCAAACTCAGTCTTCAAGGTGTTTTGCACCACCAAGCTCTTTAGGATCACTCATAAATGGTTATTTCTTGTTAGCTCTCTCTGTCTTCATCGAAGTCCTCTCTTCTACCCATAATCAATCAATTCCAAGACTCAATTCTTCCATGTTCAAAACCATCTCTCTCTGAAAGTAAAGACACATGGTCGAATAAGAATGAAAGCACCACTTGAGTACCCAAATTTCCACCATATTTATTAAACACAGCACGTAATGTTAGCAACTGTTCTTGTTGTGTTATCTGTTGCTGCATCTACAAACTATTGATACGCTCGAAGGAGGTCCGTATCCTTCAGGCAACTTCTCTTAAAGTCCTTTTGATCCTCACCCATTGCATTTTTAATGGCTCTTTCTACATTTGCATTAGGCATGTTTTCACGCTTTGCAGTCTGTATAATAGCACGCAAATGAGGGTTGCGTTTTCGTTCAGGACCACCAGCTTTCACTGCATAATAGCAATTTGTTTACCAATCTCGCAAATGTTCTCTGCTATGTGTCCCCATCTCTTCATTTTCGCAGCTGTACGATATTCAAATGCTCTTCCCATAGGAAATACTATTTATTTTATTTATTATTACAATTATCTTAATCTCGGCAGTTTAATCTCTTTGGTGAGATTATCTATGAGTTTCTTCATGATTGAACCAACTCGTTTGTCATTCAAAGTTCTTCAGTTCATCTTGTATAGTGAAAGTTTACAGCATAACTCTTTTGCCTTTCAGGCAGACTTCCTTCACACGAATAGTTCTACAGCCTTAAGAGTTTCTTTCTGAATAAGCTATCTCTTTGATTTGTCTGTCTCAACAGTTTTGTCTACAAGCAACGCCAAATCACGACTCTACAGCAGGATATTTACTAATTTCTTTATATTCATTACGTGTTTCTTCACTGCTTTCAACAAATTATCCTAATAGATATCAGTAAAGAATACTCTGTCTGTTATGCGCCTATATTCTTGTTAGCTAGTATGCTACTATGCCCAATTCTGCAATGATCTTACCTGCTTTTTGTTATTATGATAGAAATGCTATCTTCGAAAATATTATTGCCTTTACAAGTGTAACTGCCAGAAGTGAAAGTCCAAGTCGCACCAAGATATTCTCAATACAAGCTTCCTAACTCATAGAAAGAAGCATCTTCATTAGGTGAGCCCAACTGTTTTCAACTCTCTTCCTGTAACCCAAAGTCCCAAATGTTGGTCTTGTATATGTTTTTATCAACTTATCTGCTTCTTCTTCGATTCATCATAGTGATAATTACCAAATTCAAAAGAATCTAAGATTAGAATTTTTCTACAGCATTGCGAACAATACTTTCAAACCCTCCAATAAAAGAGTTTATGCATTACTCCAAGATCAGCACTAAAGGATTAAGAATCTAACTGCTGTTTCTTCTGTATAACAATTGAGGTCTTTATAATAAGAAACTTAGTTAGAGAGCATTAGATTTCATTAAATCCGCCTCCAACAAGCTGTTGTTCTGAGATGATTGGATATACTTACGGTTTCTATTCTTCATTGTTGGAATGGTTAAGGTAATTTTTATTGCAAAGGAATTGACATTGTTATAACTACAGGATACGAAGTATATTCAACAACGTCACATGGACGCTTAACATCTACTTATAAGTAGGAAATAAGAATTTTATTTGATTTTTCATTCTCTGCTTCAATCTTCATATATTCGTTGGCTACGATACTCTTGACACGGTATCTTTCCAATCTCTTTACCGATGAGTGAGTTAACATAATCATATGTAAGCACCACTTTATCATTTCTGATTGGCTCGGGATAAACGTCCTTTATTTGCATAGATATTTCACACCTGCTAACTCTTTTGCAAAGAATTGCAGCTTGTTTCAAGGCATATACCTGTCCATTAGGTCGATACCACGTTCAAAACGATAGCTTGCATCTGTACCTTTGCCATGATGTCTTGCGCTTTTTCTTATCCGTTGGTGGAAATAAGCACTTCTAAAACAATATTGCGTGTATTGCATGTACCATCACCCTTTCCGCCGAAGATTCCCGCAATACACATCGCTTCATTTGCATTACATATACTTAAATCTCTTCGCTTGGGTTTTTTCTATGTTCTTCACCATCTAATGTAATAAATTTGGTGCCTTCAGGCTGAGTGGTAATCTACGATTTTATGCCCTGCAACCATATCTGCATCAGCAAATTTAAGGAAGGTCCGTATGCCATCATAATGTAGTTATGATGTCTACAATATTATTTATAGGACGAATTCCAACTATCTTCAATTTATTTTAGAACTATTCAGGACTTTTCACTTCACAATTGGTGAGGACTAACGCACGCATAGCGTTTACAAGCTTCAGTATTCTTTACTTCTACATCAATTCGTCAGTGACTCATTATCCACCCCAAAAGCATATCACAATTAGGCTTATGTAGTTCTGTTTGATAATTATTTTGTTTAGCCATGTATACAACTCACGAGCAACACCATAGTGACTCAAAGCATCAGAGCGGTTTGCTGTGATGTCAACTTAATCACCCAGTCGCTTTCTAAATTGTAATATTCAGGCTGCAGGCATCTTCTATTGGAGCATCTTCTGCAAACAATGATACCATCATGACTTGTTCCTACTCCGACTGCATCTTCGCACAAATCATTCCAAGGCTCTCTACGCCTCTAGCTTACTTCTTTTAATTACAAATTCTTTGTCTCCATCATACAAAACACAACCTAAGTCTGCTGCCAATCACTTTCCGGATTTTGCAGCAATATTACAGTACCACAAACAATTTGTTGTGGTTCTCCTCACTAAGGTCTACTGTTGTAATATGTAAATGTCATTAGGATGTGGGTTCACATGTTAATCTTACCAACATATAACTTTTTTAATCCACCACGAATGTTTTAATTTTCTAAAGCTTCCTACTAAGTCCACACATGAAGTAAGTGCTTCAACATGCTGTGGAGTAAGATCAAACTACCTCTTTCAGCCATTTGTAAGAAATATTCATTATATTTTTATTTATGATACAATTAACGCGCAATTACTAAATTATGGGCATTTGCACAAGTCCAACTAAAGATATTTACAATGATAAAGTCGAACTTTTCGAATTTTTTTCTTGTTGTTTCAGTTAATAGAAACCCCTATTTCCTTTGTGATTTGCCTTCTTTTTAGTTGGCGAAGATAAAAAAGAGGAAACAAGCCTAATTCTATTGTTTCCGTTGAGAAAATAGCTTTTCTTTTTGGCATACTGTTAGCAACAAGAAGAAAAAGACATTCTTTCTTGATCGTTTTTTGCACAACATTTGCTTGTATATGTTTGCGTTTGCTGTTAACTGAGGAATCACTTGTTTGAAATCTCTTCTCGCTTTTTGCTAACTGGGTTTGAAAGTCCTTCCAGCCGCCTCTCAGATAATAAGAGTTTAATGCTAAAATATAATCGAGAATGAGACGAGTTCTTATTGGCTTTTAATTCATCTTCTGGCAAGTTTTTATATAGCATTGAAGATTATTTCAGTTAAGATAAGTCTTCTAGGATTAGATTTAGGCAGAGTTCCCTCCAAGGTGATAATATACTACGCTGTCTGGGACACAATAAATATCATATCCAAGTTGGTGAAGTTACAACAAAAATCAATCTCTTCGTTGTATAAAGAACGAATCGTCTAGTCCACCCACCGCCTAATAACACTCAATTGCGCACCATTAGGACAAGCACCTTGCTGCTCCAAAAGATAGGCATTACATTATTATATTGACCTAAATCTGCTCTCTCTATTGTATCAAAACTCGACCTCAAGCAAAAGGATATCCGTATTTATCTATAGCTCCACATGCTCCTGCATACCAAAGCACCTTATCTACAACCGATAACAACTTAGGTTGACAAGCTGCAACATGCTGATGACTATCTACAAACTCTAATAAAGGAACCAACTATTCATGAGTTACTCTACATCGCTATTCAATAAGACATAATAGTCGGTTTTTATCTGTTCCAAAGTTTTGTTATAGCCTCGCAAAGCCATAATTTTTTATCTAATTGAATGTCAGCGTAGGAAAATGTTGAGATACAATTAACCGAGTCGTCTGTTGAAGCATTATCAGCAACAAACACTCGGCATCAGGAGCTCGAATACGTATAACTTGCGGCAACAACGCTCTAACATCTCAATACGACCATTCCAATTTAAGATAACAACAGCAACTTTCATTTCACCTTATTTATTATAAGAGTTCTACCTTTACAGCTGATTTATCGTGATTAAAAATTCACCAATCGCACTGCCATTATTTCGATTATCGTACTTTTCTTTGAAAGATACGCAGGCACCCACTCTAATATAATTATCAGTGTGCCGTGCATCGCC